>Ga0307514_10000588_pt1 | contig 68262 bp, 54 predicted proteins | sample 16_EM_MG_FD_203088 | JGI IMG/M metagenome (GOLD analysis project Ga0307514, IMG submission 203088) | Populus trichocarpa ectomycorrhiza microbial communities from riparian zone in the Pacific Northwest, United States - 16_EM | ecosystem: Host-associated > Plants > Roots > Unclassified | place...
GTTGAGCTGATTGGAAGTACGGATATCACTATGCCAAGGACTATGATGTAACTTGCCTCTTTTGTAGTTAGCACCATTAGTCATCGATCGACCTTATGTCGATGCGACATGTCTCGTTACACGATACCATAGACACCTTCGCATACTCCCGCGCACACTCGACTACTCGAGCACACGCCACCGTACAGCATAGATGACCATCTGTAAGCTTACTACAATCATGAACTTCCTTCAAATGGATGGCTAGCCTTGCTGGAGCCTGGTGACCATTGACCTAATATCTTAAATGAGCTTTCGGAATTGGAAAGGGATAGACTATCAACTGCATCGAATGTGAATTGTACTTTTCCCATTAACAAATTTGAATCACTATAGTATGCAATGACTTATGTTATGGCAAGTTTGTTTGTTGATGTCCACCAGTCAACAGCTAACCTAACTGTATATCTTGATCCCATCAGCTTCTTAATTGCATTCACTGTCAATGAGTATTCCCACTGGCAAAGTGTTACTAAGTGTGCTGGCAGATGGTTGCACCAGTTCACTGAGTAATGCACCATTTGACCGCCATATCTCTATGTTTGATATAGCAGTCCAATAATCCTCTGCTGAAACAAATCCTAACATGAGAAAGTGATCCCACATGCCTTGCTGAAGTTTGGCAGTTGCAAAGTCCTTAGATGCCAGTTTGGAGTGTTTTGTCTGTCAATACAGTTATTACAGATAAGATACAGATGTTGAAAATGAGTTTCCTTTGCAAACTTACAGTTGTAATTCCTTGACTTCATTGTCTCTTCAGTATGGCCAAAGCCGTATTATTGACCATTGAAGTAGTAAATTGAGTAACTTCTGACTGTGTTAATTCATTTATTCTTGCGATGTGTGCATTTGCCAGCAACTGTTTGCCCATGGAGCTATTTCCATGTTCTGATGGATGGCAAAGAACGTGGTGACAAACAATACATCTGATACCGGGGATGCCTGGCTCTTCAAGTGGGCAATGCATATAAAATCGCCACTTAGGTGCATATCTTGCATAATTCCAAGCAATTGGACCCTCAGAGCCCACATTGATGGAAGCCTACCAAGCATTCAATATGATTTGTAAAGTAAGTTCACTCAAATCACACATAAAGACACATTGATTTTTGGAAGATATTATAACCACCAGCAATGAAACATTTCAGGATTGTGCATCTGACAAGGTGGTAGGAATTTGTACACTGTGTAATTTGACTTGAAAGACTGTCACCAGACATGTTATTGTAAAGTACAATACGGCTTCTTATAGATTGACTCTAGAGCTCCAAGCATGAAAAAAGTCAGACCTGTAAGACATTGTATGCATATTTGTAAAGTTGTATACAATGACATATTGAGAAGACTGACCGTTGCAAGCTGCATTTCAGAATAATACAGCACTGTTTGTTACTGTGTGGCATACTGAGCTTCCATAAGAACTGTTGACATTCCGTTGAACCCATGTTTAGGAGGCGATAGTGATATCGTCGGCGGCATTTTTGCCCACATCAGTAGCCAATGGATCGATTCTCGATTAACACAGTTGGTGAGCCCATTTATTGTCCAAGTCGCAAGTATGAAAATTGTTGACACTTGGTTGACACTCATTTTTAGAATGCGGTAGCAATATTGAAACTTACCTTTTAGAGAAATGTCAGACCTGTAAGATGTTGCATGCATATTTATGAAGTTGTATACAAGGACATACTGAATAGACTGACTGTTAAAACTCGATTTAGGAATGATACGATATAGCTGACTGCTGTGTTGCTTATAGAGCCACGAACAAAAACTGTTGACACTCTGTTGATGCTCATATTAATATGATGGTAGTGATATCATCATTTTCATTTTTGCCCATGAAGCCAGCCAATACTGTGATTATGGTTTAATGTTGTTGCACAGCACTTGGACGATCCAAGATGCAAGACGAAAAATCTTTCATACTCAGTTTTAGGAGATAGTAGTGATGTCATCGCTGCCATTACTGCCAAGAAAGGTGGCCAATATCGAGATAATTAGTCAATGCCGTTGCACAGCACACGGATAATCAATCATGCATGACGATAAATTGTTGGGGCTGCTGTAATGCTCATTTTGCATAGATAGTAGGAATGTCATACCAAACACATTTGCGGAGAGAGAAGGCTAGTATATATATCACCTGTTAAGATCATTGAACAGCCCTAGGATTATCCATGATGGAAGACCAAACATTGTTGACGCTCTATTCACACTGATCCCTATGATGGGGTATTGAGCGTGCTGCATTCCTTTTACCAATCAAGACGATCAATACTTTCACTTTGGAAGGATATAACTATAGAGCACTTAGAGTGCTAATAGTATAAAAGTGCAAATCATTGACCCTCCGTTGACGCTAACCATTATCACATCCAATAGTCATTTTGGGGTCAATCATAGTATGCCAAAATTCATACAGTTGTTAATAACAGCCAATATATCATTTGATTGAATGCTCATTTGCATTGAAAAGCTCTGTCGCTTTTCAACATGTGGTCAACCATTATATACATTACATGAGTACTGCATAACCTAGCGTTGTTATACTCAAAGGCTCTCGTCCTGCGATTCATGGCATGTAGATTCATTCACAACTATTAAATCAATATAACCGGACTCGTTCTGTTTTCCTCATCCAGCTCCTCCTGTTCAATTTCCACAACTTACAATACGCAATATTCCAAATCCCGACCAAGTTCACTGTGTCTGAGAGGCGAGTTATGCAGTTGGTTCGATGGGTGAATGCAGCATGACAGTTGTCATTCTTCCAGGTTTATGTCGCACATTGTCTGCTTCTCATATGAGTAGTATGTCATCACAGACGCAAATTTTGTGGGTAAGGTTTATCATTAATTCAAATTTTGCTATCTCACTTAACAGTTACTGGCAGGGCAATATGAAGTTTGTTGGTCATTTATGAACTTGATTTGGAGTCTAGGTCATCCCATTGGCTCCTATGACCGTTGCATATATACGGACAAATTATTATGTCACACAATTTGGTCACTGAAATCAAGAACAATCTGGCAGGTAGCAAAATAGGTAGATGATTTGTTTTTCAAAGAGATATGTCGTCACAAATTGCAATCTGCCCCTCTATTATGCCGGCGACGCTGCTGCCGTAATCATAGCTTTGTCCCATTCCGATTCCTGTCTGGTAACTAGCCTGGGAGACTATACGCAGGGGCAAATGCTTAGAGGATTATCAGGCTTCAATTGGATAATCAGCAATGAATTGGATGCCAGATCGGACAGGAGAGATCATATACATTTGTGTGTCTGTGGTTGGCCAGAACCTAGCCTGATATGACTAATTCCGGGTGGAGAGGTTGCTCGCAAGATTTGCGATATTCCAGGGATGGTATGGAGAGAATCGCTAAGCTCTCAAAGCGTTGCCGGTGTGGGTGTGGCTACACCGCAGTTTGTTGGTGGCTAAACGACTGCCACAACTATCAATTTGGCCGTACCGTACTTCATAACTCTCTTATGGCATTTGTTGGCCGAGTCCCCCAATACTGGTTGGATCAATTCTTCAAGCATCATCTGCTTCTGCCGAAACCTCTGAGTGGGGTGCTGTACCGTGTTGGAGATTTTTATCATCACCGAGCCAGGTATTTCATCTTTGAACAACTTGTCTGGCTCAGAATATTCTTCATCATCATCTTCATCTTCACCTTTCTCACTATCGTCGGACCTTGCGTGATTACTAAGACTGTTTCCAACAACATTCAAGATCTCCTCGAATTATTTTTCGGGTTGTCTTGCTCTTAATTCCGGAATTTTGGCAGATTTCATATTGTCCTGGCCTTGCTTAAATGCGGACTCTGTGTCTTCAGCTCGCGTTCTTGCCACATCGGTTTCTCTATCCACATAATTCTAGATCCATTTCGCATTCCCATAGAGGCTTACACACTGTGTTTGCTGTTGAGTCTCCGCCACAAGATTTCATTATGGATTGTAAGCTTCACAATGCTTCTAAGGCTCAGACGATTTCTGTCTCTAAGCCAGTCTTGGCGTCATTTGCATGATGACATCATCATGTGGTTCAGTTTGTTAATTTGTCCTATTCGCCAGGCGGAAGTGGCGAAGGATTGAATCGCAGCTCCTTGACTATTGAATTTTGAATTCAGTTTGTTGATTGGTGAGATATTGGATGTTGCAGGAGATGGACCACATGGGGGCAAGCTGCATCTTTTATGTCAAGGTTGGTATGCTTGATCAACTTAAACAAAGCAAAATCTGCATTTTGACTGTCACTTCATTAGGAATACCAATCCTAACCTTATAACAAAACTTGACTTTTAGTAATTGTTGAATGTACGATCCCAGAGAGGTCTTCAGACAAATATCATCTGATATTCTTTGCGTCGAAGAATGTGCTTTTAATATCCATGTAACATTAGATTTCGGCTGTCATTCACTGTTATTTATCATAGTCAATGAACAGACAACATTGGACCAACATACCATACAGTGTGAAAATGTTGGAATCCCCTGCAACCTGCCGCAATACGTAGCATTATTCATTTTGAGTAGATCATGCCAGTTGGCTGTTACTTAATCCCTTTTGACATGAAGCTGAGTATGTATTGCTAAGAACTTCCCACTTCATTTACTTATCATCGTCTGATCCTTTTCCAAAACACCAAATCATAGCTCCACAAATATCTCTGCAAGTTGTGAGCAGATCCAAATCTAGTCGAACGACAGACGCTTTATCAATTGCATAATCAAGTGACACACAGCAACAATGTGGACACCAGTAAGTCGACCGTGACACTGCCAATGTAGCTGCAGCAAGTATGACCCAGGTTGCACATTGAAAAGTGGTACCTAAAACCAGAAGCAGCAAGAATCAAAAGCAGCATGCTACAGGATGTGAGTGAATCCATATTGAGGTAGATGGCCACCAACTAAAAACATGCTGAATGGCTGGTGCACATAGAGTGCTACGTGATCAATCTATTGCTCTCCTGATGATAGATGTATGTGATGAAACTGTCAATGAGGGAATACATCGTCAAGCAGTAAAAACACTGTTGACGAATAGCCACATTTCGTTAGAAAAATGAAATGCTGCAACAACATAAAGAAGGATCTTGACAGTTTTTTAGGTATTCATATCATTGCAAACTAGCAAGTTCTGGGAAACAGCTACTCCTTGATTTACATTTTCCCAGATGGGGCCCCACCTCTGTTGTAGGATTTCTCTCATCCATGTTCACATGTTGGGCAAGTATTAAATCGCCCCTTATATTTAACATCACTTGGATCTCACACAGCTTACAGTATCTGGATTCAGCTTCACATGGTGATTGATTTGTATCCTTAGAACACCTTCCAATGCCCATTGCCTGATTTCTAGTTGTCACTTTTTGTTATGTTCGTACCTAATCAGGACTGTGTATCCTCCTTAGTCACCCAACCAGTCATATCATCGTGGGGTACAAGGACTAGAGCAAGTCCAAATAAGTGAGGTATGACTGTAGAGGATGCTTCTGGTTGTGTTTGTGGTAAATGTAGCATTCAGTCAACAAATCAGAGCGCCAAGATAATGCCAAGCAAACTGGTTCCTACTAGCTGAATCGCAGCCAAGATGATGTCACCAGATCAAGAAAACCCCTCCATGCCCTCATATTGATTTGCATTGCCTGGCCACCATATTTATAATCTCCAGAACCTTCGACACATCCTCCTCGCCTCCACTATCACATCGCATCACCCATAATGGAATATTCGAAAATCCTAACTCTTGTTTGGTGTAAATAATATTTGATAGCCATTGCTGAATTCTTGACCACTGTTGAGGACCTGAAATGTGATGTGTTGGCATCTGGTGGCCAAAATCAGTTATCCTATATGCTAATACAATCCAGCTGCAGTCTCAATATGTCTGCCTCTGGTCGGAGAATACCTGTGTTGAAGTCAGCCAACGGGCAGTAGAAAGCATGGCGATTCAACAGGAGATTCGCCGCTTGACTACACAATGGAACAATAATAAAGCGATAGATCTCGTCTGGGAGATTGCCCCGTCCATGAGGATCAGCAACAACAAGGATGCCAGCACCGTGCAATGGCATCTCCTGCCTCATCATGTCTTTGCCCAAGTTGGTGATCTGGAGTCTCAAATGCTTCTTGGGATATGATAAATGGCAGACATTAATATCCTCCATGGTCATACACTCAAGGCAGCACTTCACAAGTTCGCAGACGTTGGCCTACGCCGAACAAAGAATAAGATCAATGCAACATCAACACAATCCAGGATATTCGTCAACATTTGTATGTACTTCATCGCCCCAATGCTTCTGTTTCTCTTCCTGATGATGTGTAGATACAGAAGACAATGTGGCAGAAATCACACATCACAGGTTGCTGCTGATCAAGGGGCATTGCGATGCCTCAACTGATTTTCTTGTCAAGAATTATTGCAATGCCATCGTCTATGTGGATCCCGATGTTGCTGGGAAGTGCGTGGGAGAAACCAATTGTCAGCTATTCACATAGAACAGGGATGTGGATGATCAATCAATACTTCAGATAGTTTCATCGATTGTTGATATGACCATTTTGTCAATCGACAATTCTGCAAGCACTAGGAGGAGCCAATGAGATTTGGTGGTCCAAACGCCCATTATGTTACGCCATTCTTCGATAAACAGACCGCTGCCGGATGTGTGTAGGTGGCGATAAAATTTGAAAACTTAATGCTTTTGTATGTTGTTGATCTTGGCAAACAAGCAGATGGCACTTCTGATGCCCAGACTTCTATGCATGATGTCAGCAGCCACCTGGCTCTGGATTACGTCCTTCCACCTCCAGCCGATGATATGGTTCACGTTATCGGGGAGCAATAGAATGATAAAGCGGTGACGAACTACCAAATTGCAAGGAGTTTGCTGAAAAAGTGTCCAGTCTTCTGAATATTTGAATGGAAGCATTAAAGCAGGACAATCTGACAGTAGACACACCTTGATATTTTTGGGAACTGTACTATTGGTCTGTGTGCTGATTACAAGCAAAACATTGTTGCTGATTAGGATGTAGCATTGCTATGTGAGTATGATTACATTGTGAATCCCCCCGCTGAGGGTACTTTGGCCAATAGGAAGCATACCACCAGCGCCCCAGCTGCCAATTTGTCGTTGTGAGGCTGGAATGTACTGGCTGGATGGCTGTTCTAGTATTTGCATTGTAGGTCAGTATATTTCTAGAACTTTGGAGGGTCGACAGATGCATGATAATTTGGAGTTATTTAACGATGTTTTGTGTGTCTTTAGGGGGTTTTGTTTGTTTTATTAATACATTGGTCATATTCATGCGGGAAGGGCTGAATAGAAAATTCATGCTGTTGGGATTAATGGTTGAGATGGTTAAATTTGGGACATGCAAAGTGGAATCTATGGTACTCCATCCATAACTATCATGTAACCGGTTGATTGGTTTTTGGCCAAGCAGAAGACAGCCTGAATGAATAGTGAAATGCGAACGCAATTTACCTTGTTACAATGATGATATTCCTCGAAATGAGGCAATCAACAGCTCTTCACCATGCGTGTTAGCTGCGATTGTTAGTTCCAAGTGTCTGTCCATCCAAGGAGTTGGCAGTGTGGGGGGTGGGTCAATTCAAGATTTTAAAATCTTTGACAGAGTGGAAAGATACATCTCAACAATGCTTTTAGCAATATCAACACTTTCTTTCTTTTAGACAATGCTCCAATGCTCCTAATATATATTCGTTCATGTTTCCTACAATCACTCCTTGAATGTTTTGATTCTCATCATTCAGTGTGATTATAAGCCATAATATGATGCCGCTGCACATCGCCTCTTCCTCCTCTGGTATCCTGCACAATGAAATGCAGACGATATATTCTGTATGAGAATTTCAATGACAATCTCCACACAATATGGAACAATTTCAATGCGAGTGGATGTGACTATTTAGAATGTGATAATGGGCCTCTTTGGTGACCATCCAGGAAGCCAATGGGCAAGCGGCCATCAAATGATTCCCGGATGTCATCACAGGGAACACAAGTCATTGCAACTTGATTCACTTCTACGTTTTTACGTGCGCCATATTCTTATCGTTTGATGTTATATATTGTCTGGGAGGCAGAGGATGAACGCGAGCCTGTGAAGCTGGCATCTAAGGAGGTATTACATGCGCATCGAAATGATTGAATTCGCCCACTAATGTATATATTTACAAGCAGAAGGATTCAAATGACGCAGGTGAGCAATTGGTTGCATGGAAAGCTGGAAATCTGTGGCAATATGAGACCTTTGTTGAAGACGTGACAGCTCTCATCATTGGCGCAGAATACCACAGCCAGACAACTCATTGAGGGGTTATGGTGATGGTCATCGCACGTGTGAAGTCTATACTTATCATCCATGTGATGTTTGTAAATTCCTTTGCCATGAACGCTGAAGACCGCCCAGACTCATAGTTGGTGGTATGAGGAAATCGCCAGAATTGATGCAGCCCAAAGAATGTCTGACCATCCATGTGTATACAATTGAGTAGAAAATTATTCATCTCAACGATTGTTATCAGTGCTGACATTGTGCATGAGGCTCTTCCAAAGATTACTTGCTTCCATACAGCAATGGTACACCACAGCAAGACTGCAATCAACTCCATTTACAGATTTCAAACAAAGTTGCCTACAGAGATCCGGACATTGGTCCCCTGGGTATTGACCAAGGACAGGTATACATGCTCCACAAATGTTCGTGAGGCAGGTTCAATGATCCCTTCTTGGTAATGTGTGGTCTTGACGATCAATTAAGAAGTGTGAGGTTCGATTTGTGGCGACTGAAATTGTGAATCGTATTCACCAGACATACCTCTATCGCATACCACACATGGGAACGAAAGATAGATTATTGATTGATAATCTCAAACAGTCATTCATTTCCCTTAACACAACAGCCATCCGCCATTGGCAGTTGCCCTTGATAACAGGCAACTATGGAGTCCTGTAAGCATTTGGAGCAGGATGTGGAGCCCAATGTAAATGTGATACAAGAAACATTAATCATGTGGTTAATAATGCATGCACAGATGTATTTCATCGTCTCAATGGGGAGTTTTGCTGTTCCTTGCCAGAGGCTCAAGTCTAAATAATGGACAGTATCTGCGACTTGATTGGCCGAAGAATCCATTCACCTGGTAGGGACCCAGTGATGGCACAACCTCACCATGATCTAGGCAGCTCTGATGAGGACTGCCTGATTTACATCACAGAGAAGCTGATAGAGCAGCCCGACATTTCTTTTAATTGTCTTGGCAGCTTTGTTGCTGCTACTGAATCTTGTATTTGATTCAGGGCTGTTCTGCATATGGAGGGTCTGCCATCACCAGCAGCAGGCAGCCTATCACATGGAGCAACAGCAACAGCAATAGCAACAACATCACAATCATCAGCAACATACCCAGCATTGAAAGTATGAGATTAGTTGATGGAAGTACGATTGTAGATGATGCGATGTTGCTTGGAGGTTAGGATAGGTGTCATTGATCAGACTTAAAATCTTCTTTGTGTACTGTTTGATTCTAGTTATCATTGATATATCATATCAGTAGTTAATGTAATAGAGCTAATGGGTTGCTGATATTTAATCACAAATGTGTCCAACTTGGATCGCACTGATGCATAACCCTCCGGTGTCTATTGAACAACTATGAGGTAATGGTGTATCTTGTATCAACAAATTTAATATTTTCAACCACTTCTGCATGGTAACTAGCATTTCTCAAATTAAGCCATGAGCGATCTTTCAAAACAAGAACCACGTGTGTCATTAAACATATGAAGTGAGTAGTATCATCATTGCATGGATCCATTAAGATCAACATTGTAGCAGTACTCCAAAAGATGATTTGTGACATTGCCAAAGACAGTGTAAACTTTTCGTAAAGTGCTCGTTGTTTAATTCGCAAAAGTGGGACCACTGGTTATGTCCCATGATATCACTATAGCAAGTATTCAAAGAACACTCAGGAATGTTAAAGCAATTCGATATTTCAGGGGAAATCTGAATTTCATTTTCTTGCTTTTGTGGTTACAATACGCCAAATAATTTGATGTAGGAAATTTTGTTGTTCCTAATGATTGGTAGGGTTTTGGTGGAAAATTTCTTGGAAATGGACATTCAATATTACGATTGGTGTATTCTTGGTTACTTTCCGGAAGGCCAACTTTGTAGTCACCATTCGCAAAACATCTTTGAGTGGCTCCATAGGTATTTGGCAAGCCATAGGTATGGAAATGTTTCATACAGTGGAGATTGTCTCTCAGCAATTGTTTTTGGATTCTTTTACATGCCATACATTCAGCATCTCAGGCAGCAGTATCACATGACAGGAATCTACCTAATGCCTCTAATAGAAAGTTTTAGTAGTTGTCCCAATACGGTCATAAGTTGGTATATAATTATGTAAACTACATCCTATGGATTTCGCACTGCAATATTATTAAATTGGTTGGCTATATTTATTAAATATATTGAACTGGTTTCACACTTTGTTTAGAAATATGTCCTGGGCCGCAATTGAACTCACTTGATACAGACCAAGCTCCTCTCAATTATTTGTATCCCATTGATGGTGTCAGCAACAATTCTGGACCAACGTTTTGGGTCTGGGTCTAGGTCCAAACCAAACTGTTTCCAAATTGCCGGTCCAGGTGGTGAAAAAACAGGAACAGTGAATTCGTATACAGCTCAATGGAAGTCTTCCAACCTTTCTGAATTCAGTGGGTCACCAGCAGGTTGTTCAGCAGATTTATTGTTGGATTCATATAATGCTCCTTTTTCTGCTGCTTGATAATAGTAAGTTACAAAAGTCTCTTATTCAACATCAGGAAATCACTTTTTGCATCGTTTGAAGTTTGTGATATCGATTATTTTCGAATCTGTGTTTCTCTTTGTACATTTTGCATTTTGGCCTATCATGGGGATCAATAGTTCAGTGATGATCACAACTATCTGCACAATGCCCTGATTATGCAATATGCAAGACCAAAAAATTGTTGATGCTTTGTTGATGCCCATTTTGGTGATGGGGAAATGAAGATATCATGCACTGTTGTTCCCGATGAGGAGGCCATGACTTCAGACACAAATTATTGATACAAAGTGAAATTTAGATTGCTCAAGAGGCAAGACCAGAAAATGTTGATGGTATATTAATGCTCATTTTCAGGATGGGGCAGGGAGTGTTTCGCTTCCGTTTTTGCCTTTACAGGCTGCCGGTACAGCATTAATAAATGTCTGTAACCAGTCACCATTTTGATGACCCAGGATGCAAAGCCAAATATTGTTGACGCTCTGTTGACCCACATATTCAGAATGGGGCAGTGACTGTGGCACTTTCTCTTTTTCCTATAATGGCTGGCAATGCTTCATTATCTATAACCACTACTAAATCACATGTAATTACAAGACTTACATGATCAAAACTCATTCAAGGTCCGTTGATGCTAAAATTCGGGATGGTGCAGGGAGGGTATCACAGTTGTTGCACCCCTGAAGGCTGCCAAAATTGTATCAATACATGTCAGCAAACAATCAGCACTTAGATTATTCAAGATGCAAAGCCAACATTCATTCTCTCTCCGTTGACACGCATTCTACATATGGGGCAGTGACAGTGTCAATGTCTTTAACACCTGGAAACACTTCAATTACGTTGGTAATGCATAACAGCGACCAAATCACTTATTAATTACCATATTTACAAGACCAAGACTCTTTGACACTCTGTTGACACACATTTTAACGTATTGTCCATTCACAGTGCACTGCCATCGATACTTGTATTCATAACTATTTGAATGTATTGGTTGCATTTTGAACTGATTGAGACTTAGAGTTGTGGAAAACCCTAGCTGAGTAATATTATTGCACTGTTCACTCTCATTCCTTGAAAATTTAAATATCTTGCTACATAATACCTTGCACCTGCTGAATACCTGTATATCAACCAATATTCACATGCGACTGCTCACCATTCTCCCATAATATTTATCTGAATACAGTTCCTGGTCAACCAACATAAAGAAGCTGGTGAAACATATTGACACATTCTGTCCTACTTTGTGTTGGTTCCCTGATTCCACCTCATTTCAATTGCATTGACTGTCACCAACCCCATTTTAGCCTTCGTCATTGACTGCTGTGTTGGCCAAATGAATCTGAAAACATTTGGTGTGGCACTCACACCCAGCTACTCTGCACTTTCTGGATCATTGATGCCATTGTCTAACCCTATGTCAAATTCAACATCTACCTCACAATTGTCTATATATTCATTTGGATTATCTAAGTGTCCAGTCTAGTCAGTTCAATTTACGGTGTCCGAAATGCTTTCAGTTACACTATTGTTATCACTTTCAACTGGATGACGGTAGATTCCACTCATTTGGTGGACATTTGATACATGAGTTCGTCCTCCAGGGAGGTCATTTGTAGACAAAGCTGATGGCAATGGTGATCTTTCCGAAAATGTAAATGCAGCTTCACCACCATATTGAAAAACTGATCAGGATGCTACAATAATCTTTTTAGTATCGGAGATGTATCCTACGGCTGTCATCTGGTTGTTTTGCGTGCCAGATTTCTTCCAGGTAGTATGCAGGTTTTGGCCTCCCTACCACATCTCCAACAAGTTGTGATCCTTGGCCATTGAATGCAACTTTCTCTCCTCTCTGTCTCTCTTCACTTCCTAGTGGTTTTCTGTATTCATTGAATACAATGCTGGGTTATCAGCAGCCAATAACCTGTGATTGGCTCAGGCAAACTACCTGACAAGAACTCTCTCGGGATGCGTCTCACCTGTCGTTGCTGACTGCCTCCAGCCGATAATGTGTTGTCCTAGGGACAAGCAGGCATCCACTCTGATACCATGTGGTATGATAGAGAATATGTTGCATGCCACATTAGAGAGATAGGTGTACTCTGAGTATGTTTCCTCCTGCTGACGCCACCACTCAGTGATATCCTGTATCCAACATGTACTGCTATTCTTCATCATGTGGCTGTGGTAATCATTTACATTCAAATTATCTTGTGCCCAGCTGTTTCCTGATTGAGGTGGTGAATTTGAATAGAGCCTTGCGGTGGTCAATAAGTGTGCTGTGCGATCGCTTTGTCCAGGAGTCACTTCAGCCACATTTTGACAGATCAAGCATTCTTCCTTAGTGCTGGACAAGTAATATCGATCATATGAACATTCACCGTATTCTGAGGCCATTGTGAAGAGAAAGAGATTGTGGCTTGGTTCGCTTTCTGGTGGAACGATGGGCAAGCAGCAATGCGTGGCAAGGTATTCATTCGCCATGTACTTTGAATTTGCCTCTGTGTAATAGCAAGTATACAAAGTATCACTCTCAGGATTAGTATCCATTTTCTTAACCAAATTCCTAACAAACTGCAACTTGCGGAACGAATCACGGATATGTACTAAAATAAACAGCATTCCTGTCATTGGAGTTACTTCAGCATAATAATTGGACAGAATGTGCCATGCTAACTTCACGGCAAATAACAACTCTCCACTATATTGTATCTTCTTTATAGATGAATCTGACATAATGCCATCCGTATGATCGAACATGTCATTGCAGTCAGTATTACCAGAATGGAAAGTAAAGGTTCGCCTCATTCACATCCGAAAGGACCGGTTTTGAAATGGTCTCAAATCTTCTGTGGTGTACTTGATAATAGTCCATATATCCTGTGATTTGAAGTGAGGCCGGTAATCATTATATTGTGGATTGAGGAGCCACTTGTAGGTGATTTCCTGTAATTGGTAGGCACACTCAAGCAACTCCAGTGTCGAATTCCTACCTGTCTTCATATCCATAGTTAGTGATACCATGATTTGGATCCAAGCTGTTGGATAGTTAATGAACTCGTAACGACATCCCGGTGTAAGTGTAATCAATAACTCCAGCATTCTCTTCTGTATGAATGTTAGTTGCAGAACTTTCAAAATTTCTTGAAATACATACTTTCTCAAATATATTTGCTATATCTGGTATCATCAATGACATGCAGATAATTCTAGCATTGCCCACTTTTGGAAGTGTTTAACTCATCCCAATGTCTATACTTGCTTTCTCTCCAAATTGTTGATCCCACTCATGGGGGTTCCCAAGACATTGTGTTGCCTTTTACACCATGACTGCACTTGAATAGACCTAATGCCAACTGTATAATGTTTGCCATGCATGGTTTGTACTTTGCCAATGTAGGCAACTTGGTTCCGAAGACCTCAAGAGTCAATCTCAGTTCCCTCATCAATTAGTACTTTCAGGAAGCCTTTCAGTTCTACTTCCAAGTAAACGCCGGTCGGTAAGCTCAATATAATCAAGAATGTCCTTCAAATGTGTAACAAAGCTTGCTCAATTGTGTTGACCCTTGACCTATCATCCTTAAATAGCTGTCGAAAAAGGAAGAAAATAGGCTGCATACCTGCGAGTTGTACTTTTCACAATGCGCAATGTCAATCCATTTAGTATGCGATGACCAACATTATGGCTAGATTATTTGTTGATGTTCACCTGTCCAAAGCTAAACCAACTGTATTTCGTGACAGCAATTGCTTCTTAATTGCATCCACTGACAGTGAGTATTCTTTCCGGCACACAGTGCTAAGAGTAGTAGGAGACGGTAACCAGCTCGCGTCATAATGCGTAATATTACGATTGTGGCTTGAGGTTTGAAGTAGTGTTCCAAGTACTATGAGCCAAACAACTCCTAACATGAGGTAGTGATATGAGGTGTGTTGTTGAAATTGGGAAGTTACAATGTTCATAACTGCTAATTTGGAGCGTTATGTCTCTCAATTCAGTTAATCTGAATCAAACATCAATGTGGGATATGAATTTCCTTTGTGAACAAACTATTGTAATTCCTTGACTTTTGTGTCTCTTCAGTATGGATACTACTGATTCATCGAACATTGAATTAGTCAATTCTGTGACTTCCGACTGTGTTAATTTGTGTGGCAATGCAATGTGAGCATTTCCCCGGAAGAGATTTCCGATTGAGCTGGTCGCAGGTTCTGATGGATGGTAAAGAATGTGATGAGACACAATATATATCATACCAGGGCTGCCGGTCTCCTCCAATGCACAGTCCATATACATACGCTACCAAGTTTCATGTCTAGAATTATTCCAAGCAATAGGACGCTTTAAGCCAATATGAATTGAAGCCCACCAAGCATCAAATATGATTTGTAAAGTAAGGTCACTCATATTGCAAATGAAGACCTGTCTCTTCTTGTACAAGATTATATCCTCTACCAATGAGATATTGAACATTTCGGAATTGGACATGACCATTGGAATCAGACTGCTGGGTATTTCGACTTGAGAGACTGTCCTAAGTCATGTTTTAGTAAAGTTGAAAGCTGGTTCTTGAACATTGACTCTATAGCTGCAAGTAAAACAATGTCAAAATTGTGAGACATTGCACACATATTTGTAATGTTGTATACAAGACATAGTGCAAAGACTTACTGTTTCGAACTCAATATAGGAACAATGCAATGCAGTTCATTGCTGTGTCACTTACTTTGCCCTCTCAAAAACTGTTGATACTCTGTGGAAGCTGATATTCAGATGTTGGATATGATATCATAATTAGCATTTTTACCCATCCAGACAGCCAATACTTCGATTTTTGATTAAAGCCATTTCATAATCCATAGAGTAACCATGATGCAAGACCAAAAATCCTTGATGCTCCGTTGATGGTAATTGGTAGGATGTAGTAGTGATATTGTGACAAAAAATTTTGCACACACAGGTGGTGGGAATATTCATTATGAATTATTACTGTTTCACAGCGTTTTGCTTATGTATGATGCAAAACCAAAAATCGATGATGCACCGTTGAGTCATTTTTGGAGGTGGTAGAAATGTTATCAATTCCATGTTGGCCAATAAAGGCGGCAGACACTTCGATCATAGCTCAATGTCATTGCACAGCATGTTGATTATCCAAGATGCAATCACAAAAATTATCAACTTGCCATTGACACTGCTTTGTAGGAGATGGTAACAATGTCATCTCTAGCATTGTTGTTGTAAAGGGGGCCAGTACTATGATTCTGGGTTACAATGACTAGGGCCTATTCTTATTATCAGACTCACAAGGCAAAGAATCGTTGATATAGTGTTGACACTCATCTCGTGCATCGTGCAACCAGAGGGTCAAGTTCCTTTTTATCTATCTAAATGACCAATACAGTCACTTTGGAATGATGTGACTATCCAGCCCTTTGATTGCTGAAAATGTAGGACTTAAAATCATTGCCGCTCCATTGACACTCACCTTAATAATATACTAACAGTCAATGGATGCTTAACAATTGTATGGAAGAATGTATACAGTCATTATTGGCAGCCAATATATTACAGCTGTATATCGACAGTTGCATCTAAAGGCTTTGAGAAGTTTCAATTTCGAATCCACCTCTACACACATTCTCTAAGCGATTCCTGTCATATGGGTATCACTTTCGAGCACTTTGGGCTGGCAATTTATGGAATGTAGATCCATGCACTAGCTTTAGATATGTATCGCCCGACTTCTGCAGATGTCCTCATCCAGCCTATTCTCCTTGATTTTGATGACCTACCGTAACCATTATTCAGAATCTCAATCATGTGAACCACTTCAGTGCAGTGCTATGCAATCGGACACATGAACGAAGGCAGCATGACGGTCATCATTTATTCCTGTTCGACTTTCAAGGTGACTGCTCAACGTATAACTCATATGACATCCCTGACTTGAATTTTGTTAGTGAATTTCATCTCGAAATTTGTTTTAGCTGTAAGACTTCACAGCAACAGGTAGGATGTTATGGATTTCATTAATCGTCAATGAAGAACATTTGGAGTTTGGAACTGTTGCATGGCCCATCCGACCCTTAGCCATGCACTGACCAATTATCATCTCTTACAAATTGATCACTGAAATAATGTAAATGCTGACGAGTAGCAAAATACGTCAACACATTGCTTTTCTATACAGGACATCATCAAATGTTGCACTTTGTCTATTCACTACTCTGGTGACAGAGGAGACATCACCATTTCTTCGTCCAAGTCGGATTTCTCTATGCTAATTTGTTAGGGACGCTATATGTAGGGGTAAAGACTAAATGGCTTAACAGGCTTTGATATCTTATTTGGTGACGAACTGCATGTTGTGACTGGTGGAAGAGACAAAATGTATTTGTGTAACTGGGGTTTCCAGGAACCTAGCCTCACATAATTATGTCCTGTTCAAGAGGTTGCTGGCGGCATTTCCGATTTCTGTGAAAGGTATATACAGTCTCCATAAGCTCTCCAAATGCTGTTGGTGCAGATGTGGCTGCATTATCTTCCGTGTATGGTTGAACGACTGCTGGAACCATCATTTTGGCTGTCTTGTAATTCTCAGCACACTCACAGAAGTTGGCAGCTGTGTCCCGCCAGCTTGGTTACGTCAATTCGTCAGGCTGCATCTACTGTTGCTTGCAACTCTCCATGCGATATTGTACCGTTTTGCAGATTGTACCCATCACCCAGCCAGATTCATCATGTTTGCCCAGCTTGCCCAGCTCTGTATTCTCCTCATTATCATCCTCATTGTTACCATCCTCTGCCGCATCAGAAATTGCAAGATCGCTTACACTACCTATAATCGCATTCGACATCTTCTCAAATGTTGTTTTGGGCTTTCTGGTTCTCACTCCCTTCTTTTCAGCAATTCACATATCTTTCTGCTGCTGCATAATCACTGTCTGCATGCCATCAACTGGCCTTCTAGACACAGCAGTCTCCGAATCTACAGAATCCTCAATGCATTACTGTTTCTCTTTGTTGCTCAAACAATTGGTTTTTTGACAGTTTCCTGCCTTCAGCGTTTTGTCAGATTGGAAGCTGTGCAAAACTCTAGCTGCTCGGACCCTGTCTGATTTGAAGCCCCCCGTGCCTCCATTTGCATGATGTTATCGTCCTGCGGAGTGCTTTGTAAGTCTGCTGAATTTGCCGCCAGTAGTGGTGAACTGTTCTTTTTCAGGGCATTGATCACTCTTCTTAGTGTTGACTTTGTTGATTGGCGAGATGTTGGATGTTGCAAAATGCGGACCACATGGAGGCAAGCTGTGCCATTTATGTCAAGGTTGGTATGGTTAAGAAACTTGAACAAAGCAAAATCTGTGGTTTCACCATCACTACATTGGGAATAGCATTGCTGTCCAGACAATATTACATGATGTTCACTCTCTGTCTGGTGTAAGATGATCGGGATTTCGCAAGACATACAACCCCAGATGTCCTGTCTGCTGAAAAATGTGAGGTGTACATAGCACAACAATGAGAGTTCAGAGGTAGATCACATGTATTTATCCTTGTGCAGAAGAACACCACATTGGACGGACTTTATCCAAATTGCAGGATGGGTGGAAGCCACTGCAACCTGCAGCTATACGCAACATGATTCATCCTGAGTTGAAATGGCAAGTTGGCTATTCCTCATTCCATTGTGACTTGAAGCTAAGCATATATTCCCAAGGACTTCCCACTTCATTGTGTCATCGTCTTTCTCATCATTTTCACACCAGCAAATTTTTTCTCCAGGAACACCTAACCAAGATTTGACCAGATCGGAATTGTGCAGCCCAATGGGTGGTTCATACACTATGCTCACTCATGCGACACAACTACAGTGTAGTCATCAGTCAGTCCACGACAATGTTGCAAATGCAGCCACTGAAAATATGAGCATCGACGCACATTTATTGATGGTACATAAAACTGGAAGCAGTTAGAATATGGAGCAGTATGTAATAAGTTGTGAGTACATACATATCCAGGTAGCCAGCCATCAACAAATGATATAATATACAGGTGGTGTACACATAGAGCTACATGATCAATTCATTGCTGCCTATAATGGGAAACCTTCATGGTCAACCAAGGCATTTGTTTGCTCAGTCGTTGAAATTGAACATCAATATGCTGTCAGCTCTGCGATTGTGGTGGTCAATTTATCTGATAAGCATCCCCGAGAGTGGCTTACACACTGTTAAAACACACCAGAAGATGCTACAGAAGCGAATATGGTAGAAATACTAGCCGAATCGCATATGTAGTAGCAGCAACTGATTTCTTGTAGGTTTTCAACATGTGAACTATAATGGCAAGGCAAGTAGGTTGGGTACAGCTAGAACAGTCCGGCATGTGCCTTACCAGGAATATGGCCAGACTGGCCAAAGGAGAGCTTTTGGGCACCAAAATAGAGGGAATACAATACCTGATCAAACGCCCACTAGCCGAAGTCCAAGAAGAGCAGAAGTTCGGAGTTGTGTTTCCTGGGCATCAGCCTGTGAAGGCTGTGATGGAATGGCCCCCGGCAATGGTTCATGAAAATTGAACTGATGGCTCCCTTCCTTGCCAAAATGGCACAGCACATAATCTGCACGCCGGGTGGAGGCAAAAATGCCCAGGTCAATCTCCAACAGACCAATTGAGACATGTTGTGACGAACCTGTCGAGATGATTGATTGATTGAGTCCAAGTCTAAGATGATACGTAGCCTATATAGTAACTGCCAGCCGTAACCCACAGCCTCGTGATGATGTACTCTAAAAAGACTCGGTCTAAAACTCCTCCAGGGTGTTATCACGTCCATCAAATACTGAGCCATTGAAAAAACAGACAGAAAAGAAACAGAAGACAGAAGACAGAAGCCAAACCATGCCATGCCCTGAGCTCCTCCCAAATGACCATTCTCCCGCTCATGCTTCCCAAGCTCGGTAGTCGATTGTGTTGTCAGCTTCAACTGTCTTGACTTCCAGTGAATCGCTCCTTTGAATGTGACACACTGTCCTGTTGTATCATGATTGCTGTTTTCAATGTCAGTATCGCATGGAAGAAATGTATCAAAGGTATAGCTCCAACCAGCTGGTGTGTTGTTGATTCCCGTACTCAGCCTCTCTGTCCCAATAATGGGTTGTGCTGTCGGTGCCGGTATTGTGTCGAAATTGGGAAAACCTGTTGTATAATGGCGCATCGTAATTGCACATGCTTCTCCGTGGCAATGTTAACTTCCCCACTACAAACAAAGTGGAAGTGTTGATCATAGCCAGTTCCATTTCGGATGCTCATGTAGTCGAGTATGTATTGGTGTTGGAGTTGGTGTCAGTGTTGGTGTTGGTGTTGGTGTTGGTGTTGGTGTTGAAATTGGAGACGCTTCTTCATAGCTGCTATTCGAATTGGAGATGCTTCCCCGAAGATCGCTCTTCCATCTGAACTGGCCCTAGGACACTCATTCCCTTCGATCAGGGATCCCCGTACACGGCCTCCCGGGTGGAGGAAGGGTTGTCGTCATTGAAGGTTCAGGGTAAAGGTACACATTGTACAGCTCCTAACAAAGCTTTCTTGTCCTCACAGTATAGGAGTCCATAGACTTCATGGATTCATGGCTACAATTGCCAACGCCGGTCTCTCTGGTTGCCCACATCCTCTACCCAGCACACTGTAGTGGACCAACCGCCGCACTCCTTGGGGGTTTTGATCTGCCGACATCTCCCAAGTATCTGCGGTCCATTACCCGCCCACTTCTCTTAGACTATCCACATACCATATTCTATGTCGATGTGTCTTCTTCGCTTCACCACCAGTCGTCCCGTTCGCGAAATTGCTTCGAACATATCATGAAGATGCCGATATTGACCCGAACTCATCCTGATGATGCCAATGTTGACCCTGACTCCTCCGAGGGTGTTGATCTGAGCTCCTCCAAGGGTTTAGACCTGATATTGACCTGAACTCAACCTGCACTCCTGCCAAACTGCTCTCTGTACTCGTCCCGAATGCATCCTGTCAACGTGTTCTGTCAATATGTAGTTTGGTTGCTGTAATCTCCTATACCTGTCGAACCGAACACCACAGCCATCGCAGCCATCGCAGCCATCGCAGCCATCGCAGCCATCGCAGCCATCGCAGCCATCGCAGCAATCGCAGCCACCACACCCAGTGCGGCCATTGCAACCATTGCGGCCATTACAACCATTGCGGCCATTGCAACTATTGCGGCCATCGCAGTCCTGTAAGTAGTTGAGTGAAATTCCGTCGAGAGGAGGCATCTGGGTCCTTTGAATCATTGAATTGTCGTCCTGAGTCTGTAGCGTGTCTTGATCCCAGATGCGTTCATAACTCATGTGAGACCCTGTGGCCTCGCTTGTATGAAGGGTCACGATTCGACTGTTATCGCTTGATAATGGTCGAAAACAGTATCTGGATCGTTATCACGCCCGGGTTCATAACCTGTTTTCACGAACCTGTTGAGATGATTGATTGATTGAGTCTAAGTCTAAGATGACACGTAGTCTATATAGTAGCTGCCAGCCCTAACCCATAGCCACCTGATGACGTGCTCTACAAAGACTCGGCCTAACAAGACAGCTGACAATAGAACTGACCCCATATCCGCCCCAAACGCCACCTGCGCCACCCGGTGGCAATGTCCCATTGCATGCTTCCCAAATCGAAGGTGTGCCACCCTGACATGTGTATGTACATATTCCTCTTTCCAGCGCTCAATTTTTCAATATTAATGCAGATGCCAAGCATTGCAAGTGTGATAACAATTTTATTCCAGATTTGCTGAATAATGAAGAAACATCCACTGGTTTGTACATTATCTGCTTTGTAGTAATGCAGCAGACATCCATTGTACAGATGACAGCATTCTATTGAGCGAACCTGCAAGTGAAGACGAGAAATGATAGAGACGACCAGGAGTTTTAAGTGTATTATTATCTACAATTAGAGGACACCATAAAGTATATTTTAAAGGATATATTTATATGTATGATTAAAGAACAATGTAGTGATGAAGGAGAGAGTACGTTAAGATGGTACAAAGGCTGCCAAAACACCATTAAGGATATAATATGACAAATGAAATGATAGCATATTGCGAATACACCTGTGGCAAAATGATTGTCAACACAGCAACAAAGATTATTAGTCTTGCATCTGGGGTTATCCGAGTGGTGATTGGTTGCAGCCATTCATAAGTGAGGTATTGGCCGCTTTTATAGGCAAAAGAGGGAGCGACTTGCTTTCTGCCCCATTCTGAAATGGACCGTCAACCAAGTGTTAACGACTTTTTGCCTTGTGAGTTAGTCTATTAAAATGTGATTTGGTCTTTGCTATATATAATCAAAGTATTGGCTGCCTATAGAGGCAAAAGAGAGAGTAACATGCTGCTTGCCCCATCATGAAAATGAGCGTCAATGGAGCATCACCAATTTTTGGCCTTTCATCATGTGTTATCAAAGTGCGATGCAGCCGTTAATATCTATATATCAAACTTTAACCATTTTCGTGGGGTTATACATGCATGAACTCATTGTTGCAGTATTGTAACTGAAATCAGCTAGTACTTTCTCGGAGGCTGTCATGGTAATCAATCTTGCTCATCTGCCAACAGAGAGTAACAACTCCTTCTTGATTGAGGTCTGCAATCAACCACGACATAGATTACTCCAGACGCATGACTGAAAACCATTGATGCTCAGGTGGCGCTCATTTTCAAGATGGGGCAAGTAGTGTGTCGCTTCCTTTTTACCCATAAAAGCAGCCAATACCTTATTTATAACTGTCTCCAACCAGTCACCACTCAGATTACCCCAAATGCAACACCAACACTCGTTGACTCTCCATTGATCCTCATTTCCACAATGGGGCAGGGAGCTTGTTTTTCCGTGTTTTTGATTATACTGGCAGCCAATGCATTCAAAGCAGAAAATGACATACCATCATCAATATGTTGTGATTATCAGTAGCATATCTGAATGTGGCTATAAATAGAAAAACCTGGAAGGCCGAACCGGTGATTAGAACGAACAGATCTAAACAATCCCGGCAAAACCTGCAGATTGATGTGTACAGGTCCTGGTTTGGCCTGCCAAGAAGTGGTAGGTCAGGTTGTTGGCAGGTCTGGAACCAAACCGAACTGTGTTCGCAGTACTTACCCGGACAGCTGGTAACTTACTCAGACTCATTGGGAATACTACCCATGGTGCCTTTTCAGATCTAATGAATACCAGTCAGTTTGTCAGTAAACTGAGCAATATATATGGTAGAATGTACATGCTGCATTTACTCCCAGAATTCTGGTTGATTCTGCCATTGCGGTACATGTAATCATTTTGCATGGTGCACTAATTGTCAATTTCTGAGCCTACTCGTAAAGTGACCTCAAGCTGTACTTACCACTGCCAGCTCTCTCATTATGGTAAATATATCTCACAATGTGTAGTTCCTGCACATAGGGTATATTTATAAATCACTCTTCAATGATGGTGTTCTTCTGGTAACTAATGTTACATTGCTTCACAGAGAATATCAATCTCATGGGGTGAGTTGGTAAGCCAATTTACAGTTCCTGATTGCCATTGTAGTTGAGTACATTGAAATCACCAAGTCTCAGTCAGCGTATCTTTCACAATTGTATGTTCAGCAAAATTACTTCACAATAGCATCAGTCATCTATTCTCGCATTAAGATATTTGATTTTGTTCATTTGAACTGTAGTTTGGATTGTATTTAAAACTGCGAGGCAGCTGTTATATACATTTACACTTTAACATTCCATGGGAAACCTTGTAAATTATTATAGACTGAAAGTAAATTAGATTTTGCCAAATATTACATAACTTGTTGTAAATTGCCATAGTCCAAATATTAATTGACATCTGGCTCTGAGTATTAATCCATCTCCAGAATGTGTATATCAGTAAACTTAAGTTGAATTTCCATTAAATTAACAAATGCTAATTTCTATATTCATTTGGCATTCAGCTGGACCATCACTTCTGGTATCTATCTGGAATTGACTCATTGGGGATTGGTTCCAGTAGTTGAGAAGTTAGCTCTGTAAGTGTATCATGACTTCATCTACAGGGCCTGCATCTGCCAGGAATTTCACAGCTATTTGACACTATGCAGCCAAAGATTGTACTCCATAGCAGTAAATTGTCATTTGTGTATGGGAATTATCTCCACACTGTACACCTCTATGCTAGTTATAGGAATATCTTCATCAATGCTAGCCCACAGAATGGCAGCCAAGATGGAAGCAATCAATGATAATGTTCTGAATTTGCAGTAATTCTGGTCAAGTTCAGCAGAAAATTAATGCAACCCACAACCCTCTTTTTATTGATTCAATCCACAGGTTGGAGTCATTCAACTATTATCACTTTGATGCTTTTTGCCACAACTACTGTTGCTATTCTGTACTAACCAATCAAGACTAGCATGATAGCCACTTCTGAATACTCATGCTACTACTTCCATACAACTCCATAATTCTACTCTGAGCAAACTACTGCTAATCACAGACCATTGGATGTACACTATAATTACCACCTGCAAACTAGTTGTTATCAGGTAGTACAGAAGTTGGTATCCCTGTGAGAGGTTTATCCTATAATTGGCTAGAGGCTATAGTAGTACTGGCGGGGATTGAATAGTTCTCACTATGGATGTTGTGATAGCAAGACTCATGCTACAGCCATGGTTCTGCTACTTGATAGAATCCTTATTTCTACTGCCTCATTGGCAGTCCACATTTGAATCTGCTAGGGAAATATAATTATTGTTAGAAGGACTGGCACTGTAATCAATCAACTGTTACCAGATTAGGGCTCTGAAGTATTGCAGATAAGTATTATATTATACATTTAGATGAGCACATCCAGTTCATTCACTCCTATCTGCATCAATTCCTAATCACCATGAGGACTTAGTGTAGTGCATCAGCAAAATATATTGTTAGCTATGGGATTCTCTGTGAGTATTTGGAAGTTATTATACCTGAATTGTGGGGTGGTCAAATCCCAGAGTCGACCAGACTGATGCAGCCGCCTTGAGGTGCATCTGGGAGCACCTGGGTGTGCTGGCTACCTGTATGGGACTGCCGGCAACAAGCCATTGAGCACCTGGGAGTATAGGCAACAAGCCTGCAATAGCCTACCAGAAGCCTGGGGGCACTGGTCACAAGCTTGGGAGCACTTCACATTACCATAGAGCTGTCTGGGAAAATCACCTTCTTTTTTGGAAATCCTGTTGGTGCGCCTAGTTACTACTTATTGTTCAACGATTTTTAAAATACATGTATTCAGTTTGTTTTCTAACATATGTATCTATATATATATGTATCTATTTATGAATGGATCTAGGTATATATATAGCGACCAATCTTTGCATAGTATATCTGGACCAGCTGAAGGCAGTGTTTCAGAGCACTAAGAGGTGTGCCTACAGATGATGATCTAGTATACTGAATGATGCAATTGGAGGCCATGGGCAAACAAGTTGGGAGATGCAGTGAGAGAACATGACCATCTGAACCTGAAGGCCATGATTGAGCCAGTTTGAAGATGCACTTGAAAGGTCACAATCATCTGAATCTCGAGTTAGTAATTGTTCAAGCTGGGAGATGAACTTAGGTGGCTATGATAATATGAACATGGAGGCCCGAATCAAGCAACCGTGAAGATACACATCCAGGTGCCAATTCAGTGAACTTTAAAATGCACTCTGAGGCTGTAATTAAGCAAGGTTGGAGAAGCACTGAGTGGGCATGGCTGTGATAATTTGGAGTCTGCAATCAAGCAAGTTTGGATATACACTGCATGCCACAATTGAGTGAATGTAGTGCGGCGCTCTGAGGCCATGATAGAGGGATTATGGAGATCCACCAGCAGGATCTGATGGACTCAGTTCGCAGATGCTTTTGGCAGCCATGATTGAGCGAATCTCAAGAAGAACATGGAGCCAGTCGATTGGAGGTGCACCAGGTGCTGATGAGAGTCACGTCCATAGGTTGGTTTGGTACAACTCAGGGAATGTGACTCGGTGACTTTCGCTTTCAGTTATTATAGAAAGCTGGCTGGGAATAGTCAATCATGTCGGGAAGCACACTGCAATCTGAAGCTATATTCTGGGTTGAAATAGAGCTGGAGATAGTAAAGGGCGGACAGATATTCTGGGGTGGATACTGTAGTACTGTGAGTACATTGCACTCTGATTATGCTGTTCACAGTGTATACTGTACTTGGTGTACGCTGTACTCAGTTAATACTGTACTTCGTGTATGCTGAAATTGATGTATGCTGTACTCGGTGTACACTCTATGCTGTGATAACTCATTATCATCGCATGGAGAGATAAAGCGGCATGACTTAACTTTGTGTTGTACAATAATGGTAGAGTTGTGGACAAGCAAGAGAGAATGGGGATGGAAATAGAAATGATCCGGAGGATACAAAGGAAAATGTGAAATCAGCAGTATGACCAGCCTGTTAGATTTCGAAGACAGCTGTCGGTGTGATTACATGATCAATCAAGTCCAACAAGCTATATTGGGAATGACAAATTCATTTGCAAACTAAATCCATTAATACGCATTTCTCAAGTTGATTTCCCATCTCCTGTCATATCTCTAGTTGTCGTGCACAACTGAACCATAACCCAAGAAGATGAGGCTAAGTTCTTCTGTGCTATCTCTCCATACCATCATCATTTAATAACACTGATGACAGCATACACTGAGAACTCGATATATGATTTTCTGCATACACCAAATGCCCTATACACATAGTCCTGCATACAACGAGTACTATATACACCCAGTACTGTATTCACTGAGTACTACCTACACCAAGTACTGCATTCACTGAATACTGGATCCACACAGTACGGGATTTACTGAATTCTGCATATACTGAGTACAGGATCATCCGAAGATTGACTTTCTCCCCCTCTCAGCCCAACTCTCATCTCTCAGCAGACCTTGTTGTACTCAAATCTCTATATTCCCACAATTGCAAATTGATCAAATTGTAGACATTCAGTGCCAGTCACCCCTGTCGGGCAATCCACAATGTACTGATCGGCCGCCTCAAAGTGCTCCACCAATCTCGTTCAATCATGGCGTCAAAGTTCATCACCAAATATGCCGCATTACAGCCTTGGAGTGTATCTCTAAGTTCAGTTGACCATGGCCTCTAAGATTATATTCAAACTTATTCAATTATACCCCCCAAGCTTGCATAATCCTAACCTCCAAGGGCATCTCCAAACTAGATTGATCACAGTGTGGTGAAGCAGAGGTACTCACATGGCATCCAAACGGAATTTGTGAGTATGAGCTGTTCTGGTTTGATGAGCATAGGAATAGGGTAGAGAATATGAAGGGTTTCCTGGCCACAAGGAACTCCACAATATGGATAGATCTATGCAGACTCCACAATGGGGTATGCGGAATCACAAAAATTGTGTGGATCAATAACTGATCTTTAGGAGTGGGTGGGAACAAGAGCTGGGAACACTTGACTGCATCAGCAAAATGTAATTCGGTCTGAAAGCCATATGCTAACCTCCCAGACCTACTGGTAGCCCACACCAGTCCTTGCAGATACTTCCAGATGCTTCCAGCCCCCCTTGGAGCTTTGCAAAGTGCTCTTAGACTCTGCAAGAGCATTCTCATGTGTTCCTGAAATCAACTGCTGTGATGAAGGTGCATTCAGGATGCTACGAGGTTTGACTATTAGCACTGTCAAATTTTAGATCTGTTGATACCTCTGTGCAGGTCAGTGGCAGACTTCGAGAGCAGCGAAGACCTCTGGACTAGCTCGGCGGGAGACTTGGTGCTATATTCTCACACTAGTGGTTTTGAAGGTTCTATAACCCTAAGGAATTTCATCCATCAAATTGGTCTTTGTTGCAGTCACAAGATTCGCTACATTACAATATGGCATATACTATCCCACACTCTCTCTCTATATACATACCAAGATATAGGGGTAACGGAGGCTCAGCGACAGGCAGTATATATTTGGGCGACCCCAGGGTAGATAGACATCATCGTATTATATGAAATACCCACTCTATCTTTCCCAGCTCTTGGCCTCAGCTACTCTTGCCAAGATTTCGTAGATCCACCCAATTTGTGTGGATTCTCCTGCACTCTTGCCAAGCATTCATAGATTTGCGTAGTTTGTGTGGTTTATCATAGCCGGGTATCCCTTCATATCCACTGACTCTTTACCTATGCTCCTCAAGCTAGAACTGCTCCTTTTCATGAAGTCTCTTTGGATGCCATGCAAGGTGTGGGGGAGTGATTATGACAGGCCCTCTGCCTTCTAGCTCCACCAAGACGTGACTGAGTGAGCATTGCGAGGCACTCCGACCCTATGATCAAGCGAGTTTGAAGACTGTAATCAAGTGAGTTCAGACATACACTTGGAGGCTGCAATAGTGTGAAGTTGAAGGCTGTAATCCTACAAGTATAGAGACACACTTGCAGGCTGTGATTGCACTAGTTTGGAGATGCACTTGGAGACCATGATGAAGTGAGGTATCAGGAGTACTTAGAGGCAATGATTGTGCGAACTTGAACGCCGTAATCACGCGAGTTTGGAGATATGTTTGATGGCAGTGATTGAGCGAGTTTAGAGATACACTTCACAGCCATGATTGAGCAAGTTTGGGAATGCACTTGGAGGCTGTGATCGAGCAAACTTGGAGGCCATAATAGTCCGGGTTCGGAGATACATTTGAAAGTTGTGAACAATCAGATTTGGTGATGCACTTGGAGGGTATAATCAAGCGAGATTGGAGGAGTGCTTGGTGGCGGTCAATATGGAGAGGGTAGTTTGGAAGGGAGGTACGACGGGAGCTGAGACTCTGTTCCTTGGTTTAGTTGTAATTGTGGGAATGGAGGTAATTGAGTACCACATGGTCTGCCAAGAGATGACAGACAGACCTGCTGCGGGAGACAGTCCATCCTGGGTTGATGGAGTAAACAGTGTATACAGTACTCCATGTATGCCGTACACAGTGCATGGTGTACTATGTGTATGCTGTACCCGGTGTATGCTGTACTTGGTGTTAACTGCTAATCATGGCATGGAGAGATAGAGAGTGATAACTGAACTTCATGTTCTTGGGTGATGGTAGAGTTGAGTACCAGAATGATTGAGATGAGTGGAGATGGGGGTAATCATCAAGAGAAATTGGGACTTAAGGAGATTTTGTGCGCTAAACAACTTACCATCTCCGATTCAGCAGGTATGAGTTCCGATCAGTGGTAGACTAACACCGATACAACGATTTCCCAACCCACATCAGATATGTCATACCCCTGATTTCTCATATCCACTGATATTCTCCACATCATGCTCATCATCATCCCCCATCAGTCGTTTTCTTGTGCACAATTCTACCGTCATCCCAGAATACAATGTTGAGTCATCTCTCTCAATCTCTGCATGTCACAATCATGAGTAAACACCAAGTACAGCATGCACTGAGTACACCATACACTGAGTACAGCATACACCAAGTACAGCATACACTAAGTACAGCATCCTCCGAAGATGGTTTGTCTTCTCTTCATTCTCATGATTATGCGTTGAACCCTGAATGTTGCTTCAGCTTCTGGCATGCCGCACTACACAATCAACCGCAATCCGCCAGCTCTCTATGGGAGACTCAATGCAATGTCACATTCCCAAAGTGGTGAGTTAACAAACTGATGAAGAGAGTCTCAGCACCCTACGCACCATCCATTGGCTGCCTCCAAGTACTAGTTCAAAGTTGCACAATTACAGCCTCCAAGTTCACAAGATCATGGCCTCCAAGTGCATCTCCAAACTTGCACGATTACAGCCTCCAAACTTGCACAATCACGGCCTCCAAATGTATCCCCAAACTCGGTTGATTTTGGCCTCCAAGTTCACGCGATTATGGCCTCTAAGTGCATATCCTCAAACTGGCTTCATCACGGCCTCCAAGTGTATATCCAATCTTGCTCGATCATGGCCTCCAAGTTTGCATGATCATGGCCTTCAGGTGCATATTTCCTGACTTGCTGCATCACAGCCTCTAAGTGCATCTCCAAACTCGCTTGTTTACGGCCTCCAAGTGCATTTCAAAACTCACTTCATCCCGGCCTCGCAGTGTTTCTCTGGGTTCACTTGATTGTTATTGTCAGACTCAGCTTGAATTGCTCTGAAGAACCGTTTGCAGCCAGTCCAGATATACTGTGTGTAGATGGGTAGCTATATAGACACATAGATTCATTGATGAGCATACAAACTAAATACATGAGTTTTAGAAATCGTTGAACAATGGGTAGTAGCTATGATTTCCAGGTACACTAGCAGGTTTCCCAAAGAGGATGTTGAATCTCCCAATCAGTTCAACTGTGACTCGAGATGGTCCCAGACTTATCCCTGGTGCTCCCAGGCGTTTTGCCTGAGCTCCCAGGTGGTCGCAGGTGCACCCACAGTTTTCTCTGGCACTCCAAGGTGTTTCCAAACCTTTCACAATCACTCACATGGTACTCCTGTATAATGTTGAAATACTGATTTCCAGAAGCCATCTGGTCATAAGTACAGGTACATCTTTGCTCTTATATATATGGTATTCAGAGTATGTCTTGTACACATGCATGCGAAACACAGCTGGCATCCTCTGCTGTAAAGGCACATATACCTGCGCTCGACTACGTAGGCTTACGTACAGTAATTGATTGGATATGGTTGCAAATGTGGACCCGAGTGATGGTAGGTATAGATGTATAGGTAAGATTATCGCTAGAGATCTAAGGCTCATGGCGAGCCGACTTTATAAAACGGGGGTTACCCGGCCCTGGACACGTCACGTGCCATGCTGTTACATTATCTCCCTCTTTAGGTGCAGACATCATGGGCTGCATAACCCCGTACAATATTTGGAAAGGAAAGTAATGGAAACACAGAAATAATCATGCCACGTACATACTCGTACGAACTCATAAGTCCCGCTCCCGATCGTTACGACTCAGGGCGACGTTTTGGTGCATGAGGTGCACAGGGAAAATCCACCTTCACTTGACTAACTCCGAAGGTGGTAAAAACCCATGCCGACGCCATTTGTACTGGGCCAAGATCCAAAGAGAAGAAGAGAAGAGAGAAATAAGAAATATCCACAAGTGATCCCATCTTCATATCTCGACTTTCTAACCCATGTTCCAATGAGCATCATTCCCATAGCTTGTATCTCGACGTAGGTCATTGTCGGAATCGTCAATGTAGCAGAGCTGCCGCTCCTGACTCGGCATTTGGGAGCTTCCGCTGCTTACTCGGCATTGATGGGAACTTCCGCTGCCATCATCAGTCGTAGCCATCCGTGATCATTGATCTTATATGTCAATTGCATTTAGTCTCATTCGTAGATATCTATCACGTAAGCGTCTTTAACATGGTTATACTTACCAAGTTCAAGCGTGCTAGCACTGTCTGAGCTCTGTGCAGTGCATCTGCGTGCTCTGCAGAGTATGTTTTACAGCCGGTAGTCATCAGTATTTGACATTGACTCGGAAACAATCATTCAAAGTCCGCTTCTGTGACCCTCTTGTCAACTTCATGAGTGCACTCTCGATTGGCGACTTCAGTAGAATCGTGGTCGACTGTTGGTAGACTTCTCGGTTGACTCCTCGGTGCATGTCTTGGTAGATTGCCTCCCGCTGGGCTTGTTCACTAGTCGGTAGGACTTGACTGGTCGACTTCACGGTACGTGTCTTGGTAGATTGCCTCCTGGTGGGCTTTTGAGTCATTGGTATGATTTGATTGTATAGAGGTGGTTATCTCCCCCTTTTGAAAACTCGTTGCTCCATCAACGTCTTCTTCATCATATCGATTGTCGATTGTCATCGTGGCTCGGTAGCAGTGTAACTTCGATCTCTGAATTGGAATTGGATTCAATGGTGATTCGAAATTGTAATTGAATTGAAATTGGGAATCATTGATTCTTCGACCCGTAATTCGGTTCGGCATTCGCTTCGTAAAGTTGATTCTAGGCATAGACATCATCGGAATTGGCCAGGGTAAAAAGTTGGTGAAATAGTCGACCATCAGGTGGATCCCGTCATGACTTCGAACAATGCTGTGAGCATTCGCTCCATGCATTGTGACTGTGATTCGCGTATAACACTGGCGGTGACCACTCGGGGCTGGCATATCATTGATCCATATCTAAGACGTTAACATCTCGGTAGGTTATACTCACCATGTCACTAGAGCGCTTCTGCTCTGGGAAAGCTGCTTTGTACATTGCATTTGCAGATCTCGCCATCTCTTGCCTCGGCATTCAGTAGGGTCTCGGTGAAAGTCATTTGGATGATAGCTTTGGTGCGTTCTTGCTTGACTTCTCTGTGACCATCTTGGTAGGCGGCTTCAGTAGAATATCCATTTGCTTCTCGGTAGTCATTTGGTAGGCTTCCAATGAGGAGGATTGGTATTCACTTCGGTATGCCGTTCGGCGATAGTATTGATCCTTTGGTATGCCATTCAGTAAGCGTCTTGGTCAGTGGCTTGGTACGGTAGGGCTCCCGGTAATCCTCTCGATCACCATGTGAAGTCCTTTCGCAGTGATATCCGTCGCTATGAGATCTCGGTGATCATCTCTTAGTAGTTATCTCGACTGTCTCTCATGATGCCATTCGGTAGGCTATTCAGTACGTTCCGGGAACATATTGAATCTCGTTCGGGACCAATTCGGTAGCCATATCGCAGTCATTCGGTATCTCATTCGGAACTGCTTCGGTAGCCATGTTGGAGTCATTCGGTATCTTGTTTGGAAGCTGTATACGTAGGTACACTTGACGACTCTGCTTCAGGTGGGCTTCTCGATTCATCTCAAGGTGTGCTTGTCGCTGCTAGCCGTCTCTATTAGTCAATGCGTTTCGGGGTGCTTCGTACCAGCACTTCTGGTATGTTGATAGTTCGCAGTACGAGTTCTTGATTCTGGTACGGTCATTTCCCTCTTTTTTGAGTGTAGTTACTCTGCCGACGACTTATCTCGTTCGGCTTTATCGGGTGCCATATCGATCGGCAAGACTTGATTCCGTGTTGATTTGGAAGTCGATTGCAATTTCCCATCATGTATCTCGAGGTCGCCGAGACTTAGTCGGGATCTGATTTAGTATCATATTTGGCATTGTAACTCTGTAGCTTTGTAATCCCGAAACGGATTCTGAATCGTATTCGGCTTTGAAACTCTGGCATGCATCTGCTTCATTCGCTATCCCTAAACAGTGCACTGGATTATACTCGGTGGAGATATGCCGCCGGTACATCATGTATCTGCATCTATGCACTCAACTACCACTTTTGTACCATGAACTCAGTAGTCAGTGATCTCAAAAAGTGTATAACTTCACATAGCTTCGAAATCGTCATATAACAAGCATGACTGATTGTCCCTCTCACTCTGTCTCTTGATTCATCTCCAGTTATCTATCTCCGGCGCTCCTAAGTGCACTTCACCGCTCTCAATTGTCTGTGAGAATCAGCTGCAAACTTTGGACTCGCTCGTACTACTCCGTATCTATTCCATCTGTGTTAGCGAAAGGAATCGAAAAGGATGGAGGCGGTGAAGGGTAAAATCCAGGAGGCCTTGTCATTAGCGGTTCGCTCCAGTGGAGCCAAGCCTCGCCATCCAGTCTCTTCCTTCGGGTCTTGGCAAGCCAGTAGCAGTCATTCAAGGTTCCCATGTGGATGCTCTTCTGCCGCAACTACTGCTGCTGCTCCTGCTCGCTCATCCAGCATACGAGGGTATTTACTTTTCTCATGAGTCCGCTCTCCCATAGCTCCCAGCAATCCAATGCAATCCTCTACTGGTAGAGTGAAAGCCACAGCAACCTCTTCGCTAGCAAGCAGATCACCAATTGTTGCGGCCAAAAGCATCACGCTGCGAACACCTGTCCGTTCGCGTTGACCGAGTTGGGTATTCATTATTTCGTGCGAGCCTCTGGGGTTTGCAACGACAAGACTCGCTTCCGCGATGAGTATATATCCGGGTTCTCCCCTCATAATGGTAGCTGAGCGCCAGAAAGCAGGCATATCATCCCTCGCCCGTACACGGGTTACTGAACGCTGACCTCGGTCCCCCTGAATGCTGGCGTGTACACCATGTTTCAGTTCCGCAGGCCCTTGAGTTCTGGATGGTGGCTTTGGAACCGCGTGCACGCAGCTCATCTCATATCTTTCATCTCATATCTTTCATCTCATGTCTTCTTTTGATAGTTTCCGCAGTCCCAGTCAATACTTGGAAAATGTGAAGGTCTCGACCGTAAATGCACTTCGCAGTGTGTAATAGTTCTCATTTGTAGGTTTTTGATCTTCGTAGGCGCGTTTGGCTTGTGGATGGCGCTGCATTCCAGTAATGTATCTATAGGCGTACTTTGTCAGGTGTGCACTTTGCGGTTGGCGCCGATTGCCCGTAGGCTGCTTCTCATTCGTATGTGGGCATTATTCTCCTCATTGAGTGGGTTTGTTTCGTCTCCTTAAGTAGGCTTCATTTCATCACTTTTGTAGGCGCTCTTTCCTGGTAGGCTACTTCTGATTGGTATGTGCCAAGGATGCCGGTGCAGTTGGCTCGACTAGGTGGAGTGTAACCGTGAGTGTGCTTCGTCGGTGTGTTTCATTGTGTAAGGTAGCCGTGTTGACTCAAATATTGTCTCCAAATTGCTGTATTGCTCTTTTCTGGTACCTGGACGTGATAAGGGGTAACGTGATCGCAATTGCATCTCCTCCGCCACTCAGTATTCGAGTGCAGCAGTCGGTTGGTAATCTTCTCCGTTGATCACATACAATATATCACCTTGGGGGGGGGTGGGGGTTGTAGACTTGTTTCTTGGTACTCGTAGAAATTGTCGATATTGGCTGTGACGCATCTCGGTCACGACTGGATCATCGGAATCATCTCTGCTGCCGTCAATGACTCGATTGAAGGATGAACTTTTTAAGACTCATCGCTCGTGTAATCGGTAGGGTTCTAGAGTCGTGTCAAACTGGATTTCTGATTGTTGACTTCGTATTCTTCCTTGTTGAAATAGGGGCAAACTCGCAAATCCCATGAGCGAAACATATCCATTTACTGGAAAGCAATAATCGTGTAAAGGCACGTCCGCCTGCGCTCCACTATGTAGGCTTACATACGGTAATTGATTGGACATGGTTGCAAACGTGGACTCGAGTGATTGTAGGTGTAGATGTATAGGTAAGATTATTACTAGAGATCTAAGGCTCGTGGCGAGCCGACTTTATACAACGGTGGTTACCCGGCCCTGGACACGTCACGTGCCGTGCCGTTACACCTGCCGAGTATGGCATCTCCAGCTGGATCTGGAATTACCATCATCTTGGAAAGATTATGAATTATTCAACTGATGCCATATGTCAGGGAGATAAACCATACATGTAACACTCCCCTCTGTTGCTACACTCTGTGGAGCAAGAAGAGACAAACATACAAACAAACAACATGTGATACCCATAGTAGCCTCCATAAAACCCTGGGTCGCAAGTGAACAGGGAAAGAGTACTACTAGAGCCTGAGGATGGCCATCCATATAAACAAAGAAATCCATATTCCCGATGAAACAACTTTAAATTGACCTCTAATTACCATAAACCCATTGCTTTTGTAACTATATCTGCAACGATTGCTTTGGTGTGTCTGTAGGAGTAGTTGACTATGCCTCCGAGCAGGAAATGACTTCGGCTTTGACAGTTGACATGGAGATAAGGCTTTGCTTTTTGCACTGCCACAATATAGCACCACCACTGGTGAGAAACTTATCCCCTCCCTGACATTCACTACATGCTGTCATTGGCTACATCGGAATTAGAGAAACCTGCAGTACGATTGCCGATGTGGATGCGGATACTAATAACATTGCCAGTGAAATTGAGTTGAAATTGAGTTGTAGAATTGAAGTCGAGATAACTGGCCGAGTTGCAAGTGCTGTGTTCAATAGTCATCCCACGACTGGTGAATTGTCTCTGCTATCTTTCAATTCTTTCGCCCTCCAATTCTGATCCAAGTCCAACATTTCATTGGGATCCATCGATGCCAAGACACTGTGAGTATGTTCCATGCCGAATCATCCAACAATCGTCGTGAATTAAACTTTCTGGATGAGACTGATTCTGGTATCATCAAGGTGGATTGCAATGCCGAGAAATTGGTGAGGAAGGCCAAGGTTCGTGATTATAGATTTCTCTGCGAGTTTCTCTGTGACATCAAGTTCGGCTTTGGTAGCAGCATCTGAGTACAACATGAATATATCATCGACTTTCTTCCTTCATGGCTCTTTTCCAGTGATCTTGTTGAGGGCTTTCCATATCTTCTGGGAAGGTGAATGGATCTCCAGTGGCTGTGGATGCCATCAATGCTTCTGTGGGAGCTTTACCTTGACTTCTGGTAACACGAGTAGCTATTGGTGGAGCTGAAGATTCTGGTGGTACTTGGGTTAATTTCTTGGTTACTGCCACCGAATTCTAGACAGTCTGATCCTCTCTGCAGTGGCGCCAGCTATGGGTGATGTGTTCTGCTTCAGCTGCCGAATGCTGAGCAGTCTAATCCTCTCTGTTGAGGCGCTGGCTGTGGGCAATGCATTGTACTTTGGAAGCCAAATGCTGAGCATTCGGGTCCTCTCTGCCGAGGTGCCGGCTGTGGGCGATTTATGCTTCTGCTGCGGAATGCTGAGGAGTCCGATCATCTCTGCCAAGGGGCCGGCTGTGGGCTATGCGTTCTGCTTCTGCTGCTGAATGCTGGGCAGTCTGGTCCTCTCTGCGGAGGCGCTGGCTGTGGGTGCTTTCTGCATCGGCTGCGAAACTCTGAGCAGTCTGATCCTCTCTGCCGAGGTGCCGGCTGTGGGCAATATATGCTTCTGCTGCGGAATGCTGAGGAGTCCGATCCTCTCTGCCAAGGGGCCGGCTGTGGGCTATGCATTCTGCTTCTGCTGCTGAATGCTGGGCAGTCTGGTCATCTCTGCCGAGGCACTGGCTGTGGGTGCTTTCTGCATCTGCTGCCAAACTCTGAGCAGTCTGATCCTCTCTGCCGAGGTGCTGGCTGTGGGAATTGACTGCTTCTGCTACGGAACGCTGAGCAGTCTGATATACTCTGCCGAGGTGCCGTCTGTGGGTGATGCGTCCTGCTTCTGCTGCCAATCGCTGGGCATGCTGATTCTCCTGGCCTAGGCGCCATCTGTGTGCAATGCGTTCCGTTTCTACTGCCAATTCCAGGGTAGTCTGATCCTTTCTGAGGACGCGCTGACTTTGGCCGACACATTCTGCTTCTGCCCCCAAATTCTGAGCAGTCATTTCCGCTCTACTGAGGAGCCAGCTGAGGGCATTTTGTAACTGCGTAAGTTTACCATCTTGTCCGTGGAAAGGCTCATCTCCAGTATCTATTTCCTCAATATATTCCTCATCTTCTAGTGGTTCCAACATCGAGATCAATCGCATTGCTCCCATGTCATCATGCAGGGCTTTGACCTTGGGCCCAATTTGCCCCCGCAGGGTTGAACTTTCGGAATGAGTCTACTGACATATCATCTGAATCAATGTCGGTTGAGGAGAGGACCATGATACAATATTTCAGTGCTGGCGACATTGTATGTAGGTTTGTCCAATCCATGCAGCATTTCGTATGGTGCTTCATAGTGCGCTTGACTGGCACTCTAATCAACCATTGCTTGTGCTTGGCCGGGATGCAAGCTGTGCATTATGGCAGGTGAAGGTGCACTTTGAACAGAGAAAGCAAGTGGGCCTGTAGATGCGATTGTGGTGCCTCTGGAGACTCGATTGTCCACTGGGTGCTATGCTGTATCTGCCATTGATTAGTTTTCCAGTGAGAGTCCTGGAAGATTGCAGTTATGGAGCATATTGCATTTCGAAATATAGTGATATGCTCCCCAAATCAAATTCGTTGAGTGATAGCAGGGAATGTCAAAAAGAAGGTGTATGGAGAGCATTCACATGGTAGCCCTGTAAGACGTCGATGAGACTGCAATGCGTAGCTGTGACTGAATTGTGGTCTCCGAGTTCCATTACTATAGGAATTGAGAGCATTTTGAACAATGGGAAGTTCGGAGCAGTGGCAGCGTCAGTGGTGAGAGCAGAAGCAGGTAGTCAAAGGGGATTGCAGTCTCCGACTGTAGTGAGAGCTGCTGTAGCGGTGGCTGTCTTTACTCTCTACCACTCCCTGACACATTTCTATATGACAACATTGACTTTGATATGGTTTGGCAGCCCACACTGGCAGAAAATGCGCTCATCACTTGTTCCGCTGTTTTCTCACTGCTGAGCGTGTTTCCGTTTTCTGCATGCATCTGTAGTATGGCTGATAATTTTCCAATAGGTGCACTTACTCTGTTGTCCATGTCCGTGGCTATCTCTGCTTTCACTGCTCTCTCCATGTCCACCATGTCCACCACATCCACTGCATCCTTGGCCTTTGCCCTGGCCACAATTGTCGCCACGTTGGGCGAGGAGAGCAGCCACTCAGGTGCAGTGCTGAGGAAGTCATTGTGCGATCATGGAGATGACTCATAATAGTATTGAGTCTTAGTGCTTTTATGTTGTTGTTGCTACACTGATGAGTTTTAGGATTCTGGAGGCTCTGTTGGTGATCGTAAAAGAGATTGTAGGAAGAATCATAAGACTTTTGATAGTAACGATAACCGGGTCCATAATCTGTTCAAATACTGATTGGTAGAAGCCTTGTGTTCTGAAGTACAGGTACATTTGTACTTTTATATATACGGTATTCGGAGTATGTCTTGCATGCATACATGTGCACTCACCTGTCATTTCCAGCTGCATCTGGAATAACCATCATCTTAGAAAGATTATGCATCATACAACTGAAGTCATACGTCAGGGAGATAAACCATATATGCAGCATACCAGTCATCAGAGATCCCAGTTACTCAGAAGGCCGGCAGGAATGCCCTTCTAAGGTCCGATACTCTCCTGAAATTGACGCATCGAAGTTTATAATCCATATCCTTTTGTATACTCCTGGAGGCTTCCATTGACTAAAGTACATGTTGGTGATGTATGTATTGTGTAACATGAAATAATGTCTATATACTCCCCATTGTTAAGTACATTTCTGTTATTACCGTATTTTCATACACTGCACCCCCTTCCCAAATCATTCAGTACGTCTCCATTTCCCCTGTCTACTTGTTTACCCCCTGCCGACATCTTCCTGGTAATCTGATTGGCGGTGGTGGTGAGAAATGGATTGTGTCCCTAGAATCTCATTTTCAAGTGCATCTGTAAGTACTTTTAATCGGTATCCCCAAGTGCTCCTCTCGTTACGCCCCAGAAGTGTCTGCAGCTAGAACAACAGTGGCAATATCTATCGAGAGACAAAGATATACAATACTTGTTATATTCTGATGTAGCGAATTATATGACTTTAATAAAGATGAATATGACAGATACAATTCCGAGTTGGCATGGAACCTGAGGAACTACTACTGTGTGAATAGACTGTTGAGTCTCGCACACAGTTGCACAGAGGTGTCAGCTGCTCTTGATGTCTACCGCAGACCTGTGCCGATCTTACATGTGGTATTAAATTGGGCTATCCTACCAGTCAAAATTGGAGCATGCTGAACACACCATAATACCTCCAGGTGCAGGCACTGCACTTATCAATTACACATGTGGGCTGCTTTATACCCCCCCACATAGTGCTCCTCTGCTATACTAGGCACTCCTCAATCCCCATCGGCACTGCTCAGTCTAGATTGGCGATTTGATATTTCATTCAGTGCTCCATACTGCCTTTGGCATCGCCTCTGCTCCTCCTCAATGGGTGCTTTTCAATCCCCTCCTCAACCTCGATTATGAGCGCCTCCATTTCATTCTAGATTCTTTACATCCCTCCCCATTTGGCGATGGTCAGCATGGATGTGCTGCTCTGCAGGATAGGCGCTCCTTGGCCTGGATTTCCCCCCCCCCAATTTCATTCCGCACTCCTGCATCACCATCATCACTCCCCTTGCCCACTCTGCACCACACATCAGGTACTTCTCCTTTCCTGGTGGCGCAATTCTTTTCCCTGCGGATTCCTCAGATTGTCTTCCAAACTCCATTTTGATTCACAGTGAGCAAACCTCACAATTCCAACCTTTAAGATATCACAAATCGAGCCAAACGACATTGGAATTCAATTTTGCCCACTCGCGAGGCCCGAATGGTTCCAAAATAGAAGGAGCGCCTCCAGCTTCTTTGCGCCATTGATGAATTATGTGCTCCTGCGTTTCTCATCTCTAATGAGATGGGAGATTTAGTCGATGACATTGGGACGATGTTTGATTGATATCATTTGATCGCTTAGTCTGGTTATTGTTTCTGGTTTTGGTGCTTTCATTGTTGAATCACTCGTCATTGTGTTTGGTTCTCCTTGATGTAGCGATGCAAACAGTAGAATGTTGAATGAGATGTTGGGTAGTATAGTATGAATTAGAAGTTGATAATGAACAATGATCAATGCATCATACATGGAGGGTATTCGTATTGCTCCCGTATATCCAGAGAATCTCAGATACCGCCTGCAGTCCTTCGAATGGATATCCCTCAGAACCCAAGCATCTGTCAGTGTTAGTTTGGGATTCCCGCACTGGTTGGGTGTCAGTCCCAGGTGCTCCCAAACTTATCACAACCACTCCCATGGTACTCCTGGGGAAGCCATCAGGGTTGCCAGTTACTCCGAAGGTCAGCCGGAATGTGATCCTAGGGTCTGATTCTCTCCTAAAATTGACTCTACTAAGTTTACACTCCGCCTCCTCTCACACTCTCCTGGAGGCTCCCAGTGACTAAAATACATTTTGCTGATGTGCTAAAGATTCATCCAGAAATATGCCAAGGTGACCCTTCCACTGATGGAATTACTACAGAAATCAGAGACATCATGCGGCAAGAAATCGGAAGACTCAGCCAAATGGGAATGCATTCGGGAAGCCATGTTGGCATTCCAAAAATCAAGAAGAATCTTCCCTGAAGCAGCGATCCTCCAGCATATCGATCCGGCCAAGCCAATCATCCGCCAACAGAATTCAACTAGATTCACGATTGCGGGCTATCTCAATCAGTACGACGTTTTCGGGGTACTCATGCCAGTCAAATTCTGCTCCCGGAAGAGCTCTGCAGCCGAATAGGACTACAACACTTATGATCGGGAGCTATTGGGCATTGTGGAAGAAGTAAAACAGTGTCGGCATTAGCACGAGGGCACCAATTACAAGGTCCTAATTTGGTGCGACAACAAGAATCTTGAATACTTCCAGACATCTAAAGTACTCTCCAGAAGTCAAGCCAGGTGGTCGGAAATCCTTTGGGCTTACGACTTTGTCATCGAGCACCTGCAAGGCTGCAAGAACACTATCAATGGCCTATCCAAATGACCCGACTACAAGATTTGCTATGAAAGGCCTGCGGCATGACTATTGGCAACCATCTCAGTGGAACCATATGATGATCTCATGCCAGCAATTATTGTGGCCCAGGCTTCCGACCCTTTGGCTGTCAACATCTGGGGGCAGCTTGTTGACCAACCAATGATAGACGGCACAGATACGACCAAAGAGGAGAATGAATGGAAAGTTGTCACGGGAGTCTTAATTTTTGAAGGGAGGATATACGTTCCAGCAGTCGATTCTCTACGCGGAAAAGTGATAAGTCTACTCCATGACAACCCTGAGTCCGTTCAATTTGGAGCTCTTACGCCTACTGAGCTGGTATCTAGGGATTTCTACTGGCCAGTATTGGACTCCCGTGTAGGTAAGTATGTCAGCGGCTGCAAAGTATGCCACCGAACGAAAGGACCGCGGCACACCAGGCATGGGATCAACATGCCATCGGAGACACCGTCACGGCCATAGGAAGGCATCACGATGGACTTTGTTTTTGATTTGCTAGATTGAAGAGCATCGGGCTACACTGGGATTCTCGTCATCGTGGACCGACAGACAAAGACTGCAATCTACTTGCCCTGCCGGAAGGATATCGACTTGCCGGAGTTGGCCCAGATCTTCTTTGAACACATTATTTGGAAGCATGTTGTCCCACACGACATAGTCACAGATTGCGGCACCCTGTATACAATTTGAATCTGGACCCGGGTATGTTTTCACTTGAGTACTGACCATCTGCTCATGACAGCCTGCCGTCCACAGAGAGATGGGTAGAGAGAGCGTGAAAGTCAAACGATGGAGCAATATCTCCAAGCTTTCTGCAACTAAAAGAAGGGCAATTCGTTCGAACTCTTGCCCCTAGCCCAATTTGTATACAATTCCACGGTACACACCTCTACAAGGATGACTCTGTTCTGGGCTACTGACCACTATCATCCAGTGATGCAGTTTGAGACCCTGGAGCAACCATCGAGCCTGATTGTGAAAATCCTAGCAGACACTTTCGCAGCTAGCTTGGAGGAGACTCACAAAACTCTGCGCACAAACTTGCAGGAGGCTCAAACTAGTGAGACAAAATATGCCGGCAGCAAAGAGGTTGTTTTTGAGGTTGGGGATAAGGTCTGGTGTTCTACGCGACACTTCTGGATGACAAAGACCATCAAAGAAGTTGGATTTCAACCGGACAGGACCGTACACAGCAAGTAAGGTCATCAATATGAATGCTTACAAATTTAACCTTCCGTATACAATCTGGAACAACGACATTTTCCACGTCTCATTTGTTGTCCGCTGTATCCCTTCTACCGCCGGCCAGCCACCATCTGAACCCCCGCCCAAGGTAGTCAACGACTGACAAATGGGAAGTTGACCGGATCCTCAACCCTAAGTAAAGCTGCCGGAAGCTACATTATCTTGTACGATGCGCGGGTTACAGTTACATATGGACTAGCTGGGAACCTGTGGAGACTCTGGGAAATGCGCAGGCATTGGTTGATGAGTTTCACCATGAGCATCCGAGGAAGCCTTCATGATGATTGAACTGGACAAGTGGGATTGGACGTTTAGGGAGTTTCATTTTGCTTACTTTTGTATGGATCTCTGGCCAGTACGAATGGCATTGGCACAGGATTTTACCACCTCCAGCGACAAGTCAAGTGGACGGGGAGTTTCCCTGTGCACTGAATCTGCCGTGAGGCTGCTTATAGGGCACTGACTGGCTGAGGTTCTTTCCAATATTATACGGAGGCGTACCCAATTGGGTTTTGTCTTTCTCATAGGTTTCCTCTTGTTAAAACACGTATGTGGCAGCCCAGGGGGTCTGCTTCTCAAAGGGGGGATGATGAAATGGCAGTCATGATTAAGTTCTCGCCAATGGCACGGGACATGTCCAGCGCCGGGTAACTGCAGCCTCATATAGATTACTCGCAATCTCTCTGTGATTGGCAGCAATAATCTTACCTATCAACTACTCCATTATATTTCCACATCCACATGTGCAACCGTATCTTCTCATATAATCTCATATGCGGCCATATATGGATATATGGTTTTATAGCCATACATCAGGACATGGGACCAGCTCATTGGGGAAACTCTTCCTGCCAGAATATCACATTGCAAAGTTAGACGAACTAACCAAGTCAAAAGTTACTGAACTGACTAGTTCGACAGTCAAGAAAACTGCGTTGGCTATCCTGAAGAGGCATGAAAGTTGAGGAATCAGAATAGTAAGTACGCAGAGGAAATTCATTTTCGAGATCCAGGTTTAATCCGTATTAACTGAATTGACAAGCTCAACGCACCGAACTGCCAGCTAAGGACTTTGAAACTGCCGAATATAACGAAGTCACAGGGAATCTCTACCTCATGTTAGGATCTGTTTCGACTCATATTCCAAGAAACACTATATTACATCTGGAGCTACGACGGTTATATAAAGCATTACGAACTGGCCTAGTCTTGCCGTCCGTCTCAATCGCCAGGAACATATGTTGGAGTAAATACGTACAGACCGTGGATGCAATTAAGAAGCAACCGCTTTGATGAAATAAAGTTAGTTTACGGTTGGACGGATGGATATCGACTAACAAACCGGCCATAATGTTGGTCGTTGCTTACTTTATGGATCCAAATTGGTTATAGCAAGAAGTACACCTCACCACCGATGACGTTTATTGCATATTCTTCTCCATTTCTGAAACCTAATCAATGATGGTTGCTCAAGGGCCAACAGAGTGGAGCATTGCTAGCCGTATATTTGAAGGAAGTTTGCAATCATTTTGCGCTTACTGACTGCCATTAGCTAGGAATTACCACTGATAATGCTGCCTCAAACTACACGATGACACGTGAGCTGCAATTAACCCTTGAAAACCACGTAATCTAGTGGCCTGCATTGAGAAACAACATAGTATGCATGGCGCAATTCATACAGCTAGCTTAGGTGTATTCATGAGCAGTCTCGGGGTACAAGTCCACACCAAGTCTTGGGAAGCCCATTAGCACGATCAGCAATTTGGAGAGATGGAAGGCAACGACATTGGGAACAGTCCAAAACTTCGAAAAGAGGGCAATGCTCAAATCAACAAGGTGTCAGCTATGAGACCAGGTATAGGTTAGATAATTGAGAAAGTACGTATTTCACAGTATATTGTAAGTCCTGAAACAGACATTCATATACCATAGAATGATTGCTGTATTGATCAGGCTGACACCAGCTCGTCGAAAAAAGTTCATTGACTGTCAACAGGCCAAAGTCCGTATCGTGGTACTACAGATTATGGATGTGAAGACATGTTGGAATTCAACTCAGGTGTTGCTTGAGCAAGCCTACCGATTACGAGAATGCACCCACGAGTCGCTCCAAAATCCAAAATACAGTGATTACCCGGCACTTTTCACAACACAGGATGAATGGACAATTGTAAAGTACGTCATGGAAGTTTCGAGGCCATTTCTACACTGGACTCTGTCGATGTGGAAGAGGCATGCAGTCACATTGCATCAGGTTATCACCAACTGCAATGACAAGTTCGATCAGATGGATGGCCTCATGCAAGCTTTGCCTAGGAAGAAGACTCAATGGAAGGAAGACTTGTACTTCACCATAAAGTTAGCACGAATGAAGCAGTCCAAATTTTATGATGATATGACTCCAACGATGGGTATGCTGCTCATTTCTGCGCATATCCTTGATCCTTTATGGAAGTTGCAATCGCTTAGGAAGAGCAATCATGGAATGGATATTAATTCTGAGAATGAGATATCCTATACTACCCAATACCGAGAGGCCTTTTTAATGTAGGTGGTGAATGAATTCGGTGCCAAACATAGACGTGTGCCAGTCATTAAACCCGAAAGTGTACCGAGCCACAATCGCTGCCACTCCACAGTGGCTTCAGAATCCGGTCAGTCTTCCTTTGATGCATACGATTTGTCCAGTGATGATAAACAATACCTAACGCCGAACAATGTGGCTGAAACGACACCTGGACGAAGCAATCGTGCTGCACCCTTCTTGACTGCCTCATTGCTCAATTTTAATTCTCCACCTGAAGAACCAAATAACTGGAGGACAATTAATTGAAATCTAAATGTTCACCAATCTGACCCAACAGAGATCAGCAGTACATTCTGGATACCTGACATAACTGACTGGTGGTGCCGACAAAAGGAAATGCACTTGAAGTATGCCAATCTTTCCAATGCGGCACGCAACGTATTCTCTATCATACCACATGTTGTCAGAGTGCAGGCCAGTTCTTCCCTTGCGCAAGAAGCTATCGGCTGGAGGCAGCCAAAAACCACAGGCGAGACCCTTCACGAAGATGTTGCTGTATGGCAGTCTACTTGAGTCAATGGAGGGATACTGGCAAGTGATGACCCAGCATTGGATACAACAGACACAGAAAACAACTTATAAATGAAGCCAGAGATGGAGGAAAGCAAATTGCACAGCATGCCCAAGGTTCACGACTTTTTGGAAATATGGAAGGGCAGCCAATAACAACATGGTACACAGAAGGAATCTCGCCCTATGAACAAGCAGATGACAGCAGTGGGAAACATATTCGACATGGAAGAGATTGTCAAAGCATCATAGTCACTCACTCAACATGATGGCGCAGCTGCATATAAATTGTCAGAATGATCTCCTTTGCCACCAGCTTTGGCTGCAAAGAACCTCCCTGGAGAACAAACTCAAATATTGAATGACTGCTGAATCAGAAGAATCGACCGTCATCCTGTCGCAAGCAATTAAGACAGTGCACCTGAACGCATTTCAGACACAGAAGTTTGCCGTAACTTGAATGGCGACTTGGATACTGCAAATAACAGCGAAGACCATTGCGAGGCAGACGTTGAATCTGATGTAGTGAAAGACATTAGCATTGGGGATCCGGAAAGCCCAGAGCCATGAGATGTGAGTGCCACACCGAATGTTCCCTGATTGATTTGGCCAACACAGATATTAAGAAGACAGGCTGAAAAGGTATTGGTGATGGTCAATGCAACGGAACGGAGGAGGAATAAAGGAATCCAGGAAAAGTAGGACAGAATGCGTCAATGATTTACCAGGTTTCTTATGTAGCTTGACTGAGAGTTTCAGTTACAGATATATTATGGGCTGATGGTTAGCAGTGGCTTGTAAATATCGGTTGATAAATAGATGTATAGCAGGTGTAATGTATCTTTTGCCAAGATATATAAATTTTTATAGTATGAGAGTGAACAGTTCAAGAATGTTACTGTGCACAGCTTTGCCACAGGGCCGAGTCTCAATCTGTCACAAAGATAACCAAAAAGTTCGATGTATTATGAAACCAATTATTGATGACAGCAGATGTGGAATGGCCAATATATGAAAATGAGCGTCAACCGAGTGTCAATGGAGCGTCAATGATTTTTCACTCTGCATTATTGGCAATCTAAGTTCTGAATGGTTGCAGACATCCATTGATGAGATATTGGCAGCCTTTATGGGCAAAAACAACAGCAACACGCTCCCTACTACATTCTGAAATTGAGCGTCAATGGAGTGTCAACAGATTATGGTCTTTCATATTTGGTAATCAAGGCATCGGATCGATCTTCAAGTACATAACGGAATTATTACATGTCTTAATAGGCAAAAATGCAATATATCAAATGAAAAACACCGATTCCAAATTAATTAATATCGTAAACTGCAAAACATCCAGAAACGACTTATTGGTTGTTGTCTACACAATTTAAATAAGATATTATTGTCAAAATGCAAAAACGAGAGCCTTATATGAATCTTCAGATGAACCCACTGGGTGACCCCCGGACAACCAGCCCGAATCAGAGGTGTTGGGAGACTACCATCGAACTGTACCCAAGTTGATGGTTCAGGTCAGTTGACCATGCGAACCACAAAATTCTCAATGTTGCAGTTTGGACCCGGACCTGGACCCGAAGTGACAGTCTGGAACCGTTGCTTACACTACGTACACCTATAGCTGAGTGCAGGGAAGCCATTTGCGCGGCTGATCAATCGAAGTGCAAAGGGTCGCGTCGCCCCCAGCATCCCAGCTGGCATTTATTGGGTCCTGGGATACTCTGGAATCCCAGGAAACACAGAGGCGGACCATCAGGCAAACCGGGTCCGAGATGGTAGCAGAGACTCGGTGATACAGCGGCCATCCACCTCAGCCTTCAATAAAGATTGGCAAATCTCCGAGGGAAGGTTAGCCGCCAAGGGAAAGTGGCAGGCCGACAAGTGCAGCAAACACTTACATTAAAGACTCAAGGGCATGATGGGGACAAGCGACCTGATCTGATCACAACCATGACGTCACTGGTTACCAGGTTCTACAGACTGAAGTGTGGGCATGCACCAACTGCAGTCTACGTACAACAGTTCACCCATTGAGAGGATGACAAATGCTTGTGGCACTGCAGTGGATGCAGGATGGGGCCCAGACCCAGCAAAACCTCTTCCGCCACAGCTGCTAGTGGAGAGACCAGCAGAAAGCACAACAGAAGGCGGTGGGAAAAGCGACGGAAGGGAGAGCAGGCAGATGCCAACACCTGCGGATCTCTGAGTAGCTTTCCATGGAAGTGTGCAACCAAGCAGTGATGGACTTCCTGGCAGCAACTGAAGTCAGGAAGTTCTCGCCCAAATGAATGACAGTATGGAGCAGTTACAGAGGCTGACTCAGGTGCGGGGGGGCATTGGCCTGGGGGTTTATATCTGTTCGTTTCTTTTCCTTTTCTTTGCTTTTCTTCCTGCTTCATTTCAGGTCATTACTGTTCTATATCTCAAAAATCATATGTCAGCAGGGATGAATGGTACCAAGCAGGGAGCTTCACCATCTAGCCGGCTCGCCCAGAGGCATAATGGGTATTAGGTCCTGTCATCATCTAGTTAGAGTGCATACAGTATGGATAAACCACAACAACATCACAGGGGGTACCAATGAGACAGGCTGGGCTTACACCCACACCTGGAATCTTACACTCCCTACAACAACAATTGACAGCTAGACTAGCAAACAAAGGTAGTAACTTGTTATAAAAGCTCTACCGAAACCCCACTTCCGGTGTACCGATATCCAGAATAGTCTAGAATGAGCATGAACATGGCCGGATAATTGAACCCACAAACTAGCAGTCCCTAGGCGAACACTCACTAGTCAGGACCATCCTACTAGACAACTATAGCAGAGCCAGGAGTGCTGCACACTGCTGTGCAAGAGTGAATGCAGCCAAAGTCAATACAGGGGTCTAGATGAGGTGGGCAGATGGATCACACTCAGACATTAGCCAAGTGGAAGCCACAGCAGTGTGCAAACACTGAAATGAATGGAGGTCCCACCGCAGTTATCTGGGTACTGGACGTATTGAGGGTTTAGATACCAAGTATTTGGTGCTCGGACTTGCACTCAATATGACGAACATCAAGTACAATATGCTACAAAGACATGCAGTGAACATAGGGGGGAATGTTGGTGTTTCACAAGCCGCCATCTGACGGACAGCACATCTAGAGCTGGGCCATAGACAGCCTGTACCAATATGGAACAATTAAGGGGCATAGGTTATCCATCTCCTAATGATTCTATTATTTTATTGGCACAAGATAATATGTTGTCGAAAGCTGTCAGTTGTCAATGTAGTGCACTAAAGTGCCTTGTGGCTTAGTCAGTAGTGTTAGACACGGTTACAGACAATCTGTTCAGGGTCTGGTCTGGGTCAAAACCGAACCATTGCCAAATTGCCCATCCAGGTTGTCAATACACCCAAACTGTAATTTCAGGTACTGTTTAACGGACATCTCCCTATCAGTTTTAATTGGGCAAGTTGTCACCAGGGCCACCCACCGAGTCCAACGGGTGATCCATATAATGCTTCTGTGTTTGGTGTTTGATGATAGTTTCATATTGAAATCGCATATTCAACCACCAATAATCACTTTTTCCATGGTTTTCAGTTTGCGATATCAATTATTTTGGAATTCCTGTTGTTCCTGTAATACTTCGTAATTTGCCAATAGAGGCAGTGAATAGTTCTGTTATGAACTTATATATCTGCACAATGCCATGAGTACCCAATATGCAAGACCAAGAAATGTTGACAGTAGGTTGACTCTCATTTTCGTGATGGAGTCACATATCTGTTATTGACTGTTACGGTTGACAAGGCCGCCACTACTTCATGAATGCATTATTGTCAAATACTGACACTTAGATTAGCCAAGATGCAAGACCAAAAATGGTTGATGCTCCAGTGATGCTCATGTTGATGCTGGGGCTGGGAGCATGTCACTATTGTTGTTGCCCCTGATGCCAGCCAACACAGAATTTTCAATGTTAGCAACCAATCGCCAGTTAGAGTACCCAGCATGGAAGATCATAAATCGTCAATCCTCAGTTGACACTCATTTCCAGGATAGCACAGGGAGCGTGTTGCTATGGTTTTTGCCTCTAAAGGTGGCCTATACCTCATTTATGGATGTTGGTCACCATTCGCCAGTTAGATTACACATGATGCACGGGTTAAAATTTTCAAGCTCCATTGTTGTTCATGTTCAGGATGTGATAGGGAGCCTGTCTATATTGTTTTAGCATCTGAAGGCACCCAATGCCTCATTGCCAGATGATTGCAACCAATCGCCACTAGTGTTAGCAATGGGTCCGGGTACCCTGCCAGTGATCTGGGTTTGGACAGCAAAAACGGGTCGGTTCTAATACAGACCCGTGCAAAAACCTGACCCGCCACCTCTTGGCGGGCCAAAGCGGGACCCATACCAGTTACCCTGTGGGTTATGCTGGGTTTGGCGAGTCCCGTCAGTTCCAATCTCCAGTTTTGTGTTTTGTGTTTCACTATTTATAGTCCCATTCAGATATGCTACTGTTTAACGTAAAATATTGACGTTGGTACATAGCTGACTGTTTAGGATGTATTGGCGGCCATGATAATCTGAACGAACAGCGACACGCACCATACCACATCCTGAAAATGATCGTCAACAGAGCATCAACCATTGTTGGTTGTGAATTCTTGGTAATCTGGAGGGCAACAGGTTGCACGTAGTCAGAAAGATAGTATTTGCCGCCTTTTTAGAAAATAGAGAAAGCTAGACGGTCCCTACCCCATCTTGAAAATGAGTGTCAACGATTTTTGCTCTTGCTTCTTCGGTAATATCAGTGGTACTTGAACACAAGCATGTCTAGACAAGGATATGGCAGACATTATGGGCAAATATGTACAGGATATTTCCGCCGTATCCTCCCAGACAGTTGCAATTTGTTTCATTCACAGCGCCAGCAGCAAGTGTTCTTGATCTTTTTCACCAACAGAATCAGTCAAAACTACACAGATAGACAGTAACGACCACATCCGCTGTGATTATCCATGATCAAAGGCCAACAATCATCGACGCTCAGTTGACACGCATTTTCAAGATGGGCCAGGGAGCATGTCACATTCTCTTTTTCCTATAAAGGCGGCCAATACTTTGTTTATGACTGTCTGCAGCCAGTTGCCACATAGATTACCCAAAATACAAGACCAATAATCATTCACGCTCCTGGGACGCTCATTTTCAACATGGTGCAGAAAGGGTACCTTAATCTGTTTTGCATATAAACGCAGCCAGAAATTCCTTTATGACTTTTTGCAATCTATCGGTGGTCTTATTACCCATGACGCAAGACTGAAAATCACTGACACTCCGTTGACGCTCATTTTAAACTGTTGAATACTCAATTTCTGGTGCCATCGATAATAGTAGCAATAATTATTTGAACTCAGTTATCACCTTTCTGGCCAATTGAGAATCAGGCTGTTGGCAAAGCCAATCCCAGAAATATTCGTGCACGGGCCGCTCTCATTCTACCAAGATTGACACATCTGTTTGAATATTGCATTGCGCCAGCTATATATTTGTTTATGAACAAATATCCTTGCGCGACTGCTCACTATTCTCCCGTGATATATCTCTTAGTGAAATTCTCCGTCAAGCAACATATAGAACCTGGTGAAAACCTATTGCCCCAATCTGTCATACTGTTTCTTGTTTCCCTGATTCCTCCTTGTTTCTGTTGCACTGACAGTCACCAACCCTTTTCAGCCTGTCTCATTGACTTCCATATTGGGCAAATCAATCCAGGAACATTCGGTGCTGTGCTTACAACACCGTGCTCTGGGCATTCCCAAGCCTTGATGCCAGTGCATGGCTCTATATCAGATTCATCATCTACCTCACAGTTGTCTTCGCTCTCAATTTGGATTATCCAGATCTCCATGGCAGTTAAGGGTATTTTCAGTGTCGGAAATGTTTTCGGGTGCGCTATTCTCATCACTTTCGGATGGATAATGGTCGATTCTACAGATTCAGCGGAAGTTCAATACCTGAGTTCGTCTTCCAGGGAGGTCCTTTGCAGATAAAGCTTGTGGCAAAGGTGATCTTTCTGACAATTTAAATGCAGCCGCACCATCAAGTTGAAAGTTTGAGCAGGATGCTTTGATGATCTCTTCGGTCTCTGAAATGTATCCTACAGTTGTCATTTCCTTGTTTTGAGCAAGCAATGCCTTCTGTGTAGCACGTGAATTTTGGCTGCCCTGTCACATCTCCGAAAAGTCATGGACCTTGGTCATTCTGTGCAAGTTTCTTTCCTCCACCTCTTTCTTCAATTCCAAGTTGTTTTCAGTTTCCGCAGTATCCAATGCTGTTCAATCTCCCGCCAATATTCCCTTATGGGCTCGAGCAAACTGCCTAACAATGACTTTTTCCCTAGACATCTCACCAGTGGTTTTACACTGTCTTTAGCCAATACCGTCTCACCCAAGTGAAATACTGCCCTCCACTCCGACACCATGTGGTATAATAGAAAATGAGTTGCGTCACACATTGGAGAGATCGGTGTAGTTTGAATGTATTCCTTCTTACTGGCACCACAAGTCGGTGATATCCGGTAACCAAAATGTAATACTAATTTGCATGGGGTAGGAGTAGTAATCACTAACATTTGGATTAACTTGCCCCAAGTGCTTTGGTGATTCAGGTGGAGAATTCAAATGGAGCCTTGAGGCAGTCAATAAGCGTGATGCACGATCGCTTCGTCCGGGTGTCATTTCTGCGATGGATTTAGGCGTTAAGTAATCATCAATATCGCTGGACGAATCATAGGGAACAGATGATGATTGAACAAATGCAGAAGCCTTTGCAAAGCGGAAGAAGTTGCTGTGCTGAACATTTTTGAGTTTAATGACGGACATTCGTCGATGTTTGGTGCAGTATTAGTACTCTACATACTTCAGAAGGGCCTCCCCGTATTGCATAGTATAGGATGTCTCATCCTCGGGATTCATATCCTTCGCCTTGTCCCACTGCTGAAATGATCGCAACTTCCGGAAACAATCAGGGATATGCTGTTAAATGAGAAGCTGCCCGGCTGTTAGAGTGACTTCGGCATAATATTTGGACAGATTGTGGTGCGGAACCTTCACAGCAAAGTATAAGTCATCCTTCCATTGTGTCTTCTTCATAGCCAAAGCTCACATAACACCAGCCATGTGATCGAACATGTCATTGTAGATAGTGATGATATGATGTGTAGCAACCATATACCTTTTTGACATCCACAGGGTCCAGTACCGGAATGGCCTCAAAACATTCATGATGCACTTGACCATGGGCTATTCATCCTGTGTTGTGAGCAGTGGCCGCTATGTGCTGTATTTTGAATGTTGAAGCCACTCGCGGGTGAATTCTGCTAATCGGTTGGCTCGCTGAAGCAACTCCACTGTCCAATTCTACCGTGTTTTCACATCCATAACAGGTCGTACTGCAATTTGTACTTTGGCTTTTTAACAGTCAATTAACTCGTTTCGATGACCAGGAGTCAGCATAATCAATAACGCAAGCATTCTCTGCTTTATGAATGTTCGTTTCTGGTCATTCACAATGTCTTGAAATATGTACTTTGTCAATTATCTTTGCCAAACCTGGCCGCATAGCCAACACCTTGTTGATTCCAGCATTGCCCTCTTTTCACAGTCATTGACTCTTCCCAATGCCTGTGCTTTCATTCTCTCCAAATAGCTGATCGCCCTCATGGGCTTCCCAAGAATTGGTTCGGCCTTTGACTCCGAGACTGCTCATGAATGCACCCAAAATAAGCTGAATGATGTGCGCCATGCATGGTATGTGGTTTCTCATTGCAGGTGGTAGAATACCGGAGGTATCAAGGGTGGATTGCAGTTCTCGAGTCATTGAGTAATTTCAAGAAGCATTATCTGTTGTAATTGCTAGCAAACAGCCGTCAGTAAGCTCAAAATGATCCATAACCTCCTTCAAATGTATCACCAGCCTTGCTCCAGTATGTTGACCCTTGACGTAGCAATCTTAATTAACATCCGAAATATGACAAGAACAGGTTATCTACCTCGTCAAATGCGAGTTGTACTTCTCGCAATGCCCAATTTGAATCCATATGGTAAGCTATGACCGATGTTATTGCCAATTTGTTCGTTGATGTCCACCCATCTAAACCTAAGCTTACTTTATTTCTTGACAGCACTTGTTTCTTAATTGCATCCACTGTCAGTGCGTATTCCCTCTGGCAAAGGTTGCTAAGGGTGCTGGCGGATGGAAGCACCAGCTCGCTGGTCAATGCATTATATGACCAATGTAGCTTGAGGTTTGAGATAGCGATCCAAGAAATGTGTGCTGAAACATATTCTAACATGGAGTAGCAATTCCAGGTATCTTGGTGAAATTCAGCAGTTAGGAAGTCCTTTGCTGCCAGTTTAGAGCATTGTTTCTCTCAATGGTGTCAATATAAGTGAGACCAAACTGTCAAAGATAAATTTCTTTGGTGATCTTACAATTGTAATTCCACGACTGCTTTCTCTCTTCAATATGGCCAATGCTGTTTTGTCAATGGTTGTACTTTTCAATTTAGAAACTTCCGACTCTGTTAGTTTGTTCAACTTTGCAATGTGCACTTTTGGCAGCAAGTATTTCCCCATGGAGCTGGTCGTATACTCTGATGGATGGTGAAGAAGTTGATGACAAATGATACATATGATGCCAGGGCTGCAGGTCTCCTCAATTCCACAGTGTAAATGAAAGTGCCATGAAGGCGCATGTGTAGAATTTTTCCAAGCAATAGGATGTTTCGAGCCCACATTCATTGAAGCCCACCAAGAGAGTAATACAATTTGTAATGTACGGTCGGTCAATTCGCGAATCAGGACTCATTTATTTTTAGAAGATATCATAACGTCTAGCAAGAATGTATTTATAAATTGGGAATCCGACCTGGCTGTAGAAAGTTGGAGCCTATGTAATTCCTGTTGAGAGACTGTCAAAGGTGACATTATTATTGAGTAGAATGGTGGTGCTTAAATATTGACTGTTGAGATACATGCAAGACAATACTAAAACCTGTGAGACACTGCATGCATAGTTGTCAAGTTGTATACAGGATCATACTGATACGACAGACTGTTAAGAATGGCATTCAGAAATGGCCCAAGGCATTTCGTTGCTGTAATACTTACTGAGCATCAAAAATCTTTTTGCCACTCCGCTGACACATAGGTGGTAGCAGAATTGTTAGTGGGATTTTTGCCCACAAAGGCGGCCAATATGGTGATTATGGGTATATGTCGATGCACAGCCATTGGATTATGCAAGTTGCATGACCATATATCACCGACGCTTCGTTCACGCATTGTTGACACTCTGTTGATACTATATTGACGCTCAGATTTAGGACACAGTAGCGATGTTGTTGCAAGTATTTTTGCCTAAAAAGGTGGCCTATAGTTCGATCAACGGTTAATGTTGCCGGACAGCGATAGCTTTTTCCAAACTGCAAGGCCAACAATTGTTGACGCTCCGTTGACGCTCATTTCTAGGACATCGTAGCGATCTTGTGGCAAGCTATTTTTCGTAGAAAGGCGGCTGATCGTTCGATTATAGGTTAATGTTGTAGCACAGCCCTAGCATTATCCATGATGGAAGGCCAACAATCATTGACGCTCCATTGACACTCATTTTTAGAACATGGTAGAGATGTTGTCGCCAGCGTTCTTGCCTAGAAAGGCGGCCGATTATTGGATTATTGGTTAATGTCACCGCACAGTCCTAGCATTTTCCATGATGCACGGCCAGAAATTGTTGACCGTCCGTTGGTGCTCATTTTCAGAGCATGTTAACAATGGTGTCGCAAGCATTTATGACTCGAAAGGCGGCCAGTAGTATGATTATGGGTCAATGTCGCCGCTCAACCATAGCATTTTCCGAAATGCAAGGCCAACTATTCTTGACGCGCTGTTGATGCTCATTTTTAGAACATTGTAGTGATATTTTTGGAAGCGACTTTGCCTAGAAAGACGGCCGATAGTTCGGGTATGACTTGATGTTGCCGCACAGCCATTGGAATTTCCGAGATGCACAGCCAACACTGATTGACGCCCTGTTGACGCTCTTTCTTTGGATGGGGCAACGTGCATGTCAATTGCTTTTTTAGCAATAATGCTGAACAATACACTTACTTTGACAGAAGATGACTACACAGCCAATTGATTGTCAAATGTGTAAGAGTAAATATCGTTGATGCTCCGGTGATACTCATTTTTAGAATGGGGCAACGAGCATGTCATTTGCCTTTTCCAGTATACCACCGACCAAGACATTCACTTTGGAGTTACATGACAACGCAGCACTTAGCTTGTCTAATGTGTAAGACAAAAAATCATTGACCCTCCGTTGACGCTCATTTGTATGATGGGGCAATCAGCATGCCCTGAGCTATTGGGGCTATAATGCTGACCAATACATTTACTTTGGAGTGACATGACAATGCAGCTCTTTGATTGTCGAATGTGAAAGACTGAAAATCGTTGCTGCTCTATTGCCCGTTATTTTCAGAATGGGGAAACAACAAACAGCCTTCCTACACTCTATCATTGTATGCACTATATCGTATACGTGTTATTGACATCCAGTATTGCGTTTCTAATCATTGTAGTTTGCATCCAGAATCTTTGTGGCCTCTAGATTGCTGATCAACCTTTATGCATGCTATGTTGGTCAGAGATGACGGGACCCTATTGCATTCCTGAGCTTCTGGCCGGCAATTGACGGAATGTAGATCATTTCACTAAATTTTGACGAATACAGCTCGACTTCCTCACCTTTCCTCATCGAGCTCCTTCTCCATGATTTCCATGACGTACCATAAACAATTTCAACTATTTGAACCATGTGCACCAGGTCTGTGCGGAGAGTTGTGTAGTTGGATCCGTGGATGAATACCGCATGATGGTTGTCATGCAGACAGATTCGTATTGAGCACTGACCACTCAGTCTATGACTCGTATGACATCACTCACTTAAATCTTGTTAGTATAGTTAGTCACTAATTTTGCTTTTGTTTTCTCACTTAATACTATTCAGCAAACAAAAATCGAACTGATTAGCCATCTTGCAACCTGATTTGGATTCTAGAACTTTCACATGGCGCGTTCCACCCTGGCACATGCATAGACGAATTATCATGTCTCGCAATTTGGTCATTAAAATTAAGAAAAAGCTCAGATGGAGCAAAATTGGTACACAAAGTACTTTTCACCGACATGTGACATCAAAAATGACAATTCACCGATCTATTCCTCCGCTCACGCAGGTGCAGTTAACCTGTGTTCATCCAAATCCGATATCTACATCGTGATTAGCTGAGGAGGCTATATGCAGGTGTAAAAGCTTATGGGCTCAATAGGCTTTGCTCTCACCATAGGTGATGAATCTAGCTCTGCGGCAGGCGCATAGCCAGGTATACCAGTGTCCAACAGGAGCTTCCCAGAACCTAGCCACATATGACTACTTCCTGGTCTAGAAGTCCCTTGCAGCATTTGCGATATTCCGGGGACAATATCAACACACTCCATAAGCTCTCCAAATGTTGTGGGAGCAGGTGCGGCTACATCTTGATCCATTTGTGGTTTAACAACAGCTGGAACACTCAATTCGAATGTCCCATACATCTTATCTCATTCACGGAAGATGTCGGCTGCGTCCCCCCGATCCGGGATGTGTTAATTTTTGAAGTTTCATCTGCTCCTGCTGAAACCTCTCCATGCGCTGCTGGACTGTGTCGGATAGTGTGCCCATTACCCAGCCAGGTTTGTCATCTTCGCTCAGCTTTCCCTGCTTTCTCTCTTCATCATTCTCATCTTCCGCATCCTCCCCATCGTCGGAACTTGCAATATTGCTCAGACTGTCAGTGATAGCAACCATCATCGCAGGAAACGTGTTTTCGGGCTCTCTGGTTGTCAATCCCGTGTTTTGAGTCATCTCCAGATCATCCTGCTCCTGCCTAATCGCTGCGTCTGTGTCTTCAACTGGCTGTCTTGCCCCGGCGGTTTCTCTCTTAACATAATCCTCTATCCATTTCTCATTCTCTTCATTGCTCAAGGTGTGTGTTTGTCGTCGTTTCTCTGCCACAAGATTCTTTTTGGATCGCAAGCTGCGCAATGCCCCAAGAGCTCGGACTCTTTCTGCTTCAAAGCCGCTTATGCCCTCATTCACTTGATGACATCATCGTATGGAATGGTTTGTTGATTTGCTGTATTTGCCAGGCGGAAGTGTGCAAAAACTTCTTTTTCAGATCATTGACCATTGTAGTTTGCGTTGACTTTGTTGTTGGGGGAGATGTTGGATGTTTCAAGATATGGGCAGTATGGAGGCAAGCTGCGTCTTGTATGTCAAGGTTGGTATGTTAAATCATTTTGAACACAGCCAAATCTGGGTTGTGACGGTCAATAAAGCAGGAAGAGTTAGCCCACCCGTACAACATGACTTGATTGTTAGTGTCAGTTCAATGCATTATCTTGGGGAGTTTTTGAGACAGACATCAGCAGAGGTCCTTTCCCTTGAGGAATGTCCTATTTATACCTGACAATCATGCGATGTTGACTGGCGTACACCGCAATTTATCCCTGGAATCAAACTAACAAGATCAGACTGACATATCATCAATTGTGGGATGGTGGGAGACCCCTGCAACTTGCAGCCATACACAGCTGGATTCAACTTGAGTATAATGTACAACTTGACTGCTAATTATGCCATTCTGACATGAAGCTAACTATATAGTCTTCAGAGCTTCCCACTTCTTTTCGTTATCACCTTCCACTACTATTCCACACCACGCAATCACAGATACACAAACATCCCAGCCAGAGGTGACCGGATCAGAATCAAGCCGAAGGATGGGGTTTTCGTCCGATACGTCACCCAATGGCACACTCCAAGAAAGCAGACACCAGTTAGTCCACAGTGACACTGCCAATGCAGCCACCAAACATATGACCCAGGATGCACATTTAAAAATCGACTGTAAGACCAGAAGCAGCAACAACAAGAAGCAGTATGCAATTGAATGTGAGTATATCGATACCTTTGGTAATGGCTGTCAAATTAATGTATAAGGTACCGCAGGTGTACGTAGAGAGCTACGTGACCAAATTATTGCCCGCAATGACGGGAAAGCTCTATAGTCGACGAAGGCATTTGTTTGCACAGTCCACGAAATCAATCATCAAGATGTTGTCAGCTCTCGGATTGTCGCAAATTAATTTAGTAATAAGCATTCCCGGGAGTGGATGAAACAGGCTTTCATCAGCTTTGAGGAGGCTATGGAAGTGTATATGGTTGAGGTACTAGCCGAATCTCATAGTTACAAGCAGCAACAAATATCTTCTAGGTTTTCAACATGTCTGCTACTATGGCAAGGCAAGGAGGTTGTGTACAGCTGAAACAGTCCGATATGTGCCTGGCGTTGAATATGGCAGAAATGGCCATAGGTGGGTTTTGGCGATCCGCAATAGAGGCTATGTAGTATTTGATTAAGATACCTCGCGCCGAACTGCGAGAAGAGCAGAAGTGGGATGTTGTGCTTCCGGGGCATAAAATGGTGAAGGCTGCAATAGAAAGACAGCCGGTGATGCTTGGTCAAATCAAATGGACAGCTCCCTTCCTTGCAAAAATGGCACCTCAAAGATTCCGTATGCAGGGTGGAGACACAAAGGAACAGCTGTACCTCGACCCGAGCGATACAGCCAGATGACATCAGAGCCAACGCCACTGCTGCCCGAAATGCCACCTCTGCCTGGAATGCCACCTGCGCCCCCCGGTAACATTGCTGGAGCTCAATGTTTCCAAATCGTCAATGTGCCGGCCAAATATGTGTATTCACATACATCTCTTCCTCGTGCTGCATTATTCACTCTTGATTCATATGCCCAGAATAGCCAGTATGTTACAGACTTTGATCCAGATATGCTGACTGATGAAGGAACATCTACTGGTTAGTACACTATCTGCAGTGTGGTAATGCAGCTAATATCCATGTTGAAGACTGGAGCAGCCTATTGCGCGAACCTGCAAGTGATGACAACCATTGATTGAAAGGAACTGGAGTTTGGAGTGTATTAGTATCTACAATTAACAGACACTGTAAAGTATATTTTAAAGGAAGGATTTATATGTATTATTAAAGCACAATGTAGTAATCAAGAAGAAAGTTAATGAAATCGCTAGAAAGGCTGCCAAAGGAATGTGAATGATAGACTATGCAAAATCAATTGATCGCGTATTGCAAATACGCCCATGGCAATATCAGTGTCAACATAGCCTCAGCAATTTCTGGTCGTGTAAATCTGCTAATTGAAAATTGATTTGGTCAGTGTTATACATAATCGAAGTAGTGGTCGCGATTTTAGGCACATATCATGGCGACATGCTCCCTACCTCATCATGAATCTGAGCGTCAACAGAGCGCCAACAATTCTTGGTCTTGCAAGTATAGTAATTGTGAAGTGATTTAGTCGCTATCTAGCATAACTGTTGTATTGGCAGCCTTTATAGGCAAAACAACAAGTGACACGGTCACTGCCCCATTCTGAAAATGAGCATCAATGTAGCGTCAACAATTTTTAGACTTGTAAGTATGGTAATTGTGAAGTGATTTAATTGCTATTTAGCATAACCGTTGTGTTGGCTGCCTTTAATAGTAAAACTGCAAGCAACATAGTCACTGCCCCAGTCTGAAAATGAGCGTCAACCAAGTGTCATCTATTATTGCCTTTGTATCTTGGGTTATCTAAATGTTGATTTGTCGTATTACTTCATACACAATGTATTGGCGGCCTTTTCAATTACAACAATGTCTGAGCTGTTTGATACCACTTCACGAAAATGAGTGTCAACCAAGCGTCAACAATTTTTAGTCTGCTTCGTGATGTAATTACAATGTGATCTAGTTGTGGCTAGGCATAAAGGGTGTAATGACTGCCTTTATAGAAGAAGAGGAAAGCGACAGGGTCATTGCCCTATTCTGATAATGAGCGTCAACTGAGTGTCAAGAATTGTAGGTCTTGTATATTGGGTAATCAAGGTGTCGCGCGGATGTATAAGCTCATAACAGTACTATTGACCACCTTAGTACCTCTAAATATTACACACAAAAGGAAAAACATTGATTCCAAAATAGCCAATGTCGCAATCTGTAAAGTATTTAAAAAAGTATTATTGGATATTTATTGACTGATTTTGATTATATACAGTTATCGAACAGCAAAAGCAAGAGCATTATATGAATGGACCGACGTACCCGCTGCACAACCTGCTGAAAACCTGCCCAATTTGGATGGGTTGGGAGCTGTCCATTGAACCGTATCTGAATTGACATTTTGGGTTTAGTGCCAACCTGGACCGCCGATTTGGTGCCAGCTTGGTTCCGATCCGAAGCCAGACCCGAAACAGTAGTCCTGAACCATTGCTAACACCAATTGCCACTCAGGTTTTCTAAAATACATTCCCAACAATTGTTGACAATCCATTGCCAAACATTTTTAGAATGGGGCAGTGACCATGTCGCTTGTTCTTTAACCTATAAAGGCAGCAAATATTTTTGTAGCGTAGAACAGCGACCAAAGCACAATTCAATTACCATACGTACAAGACCAGAAATGATGAACACTTGGTTTACTCTCATTTTATTGGATTGTCCAAACACAATCTGCAGTGATTAATAATTGGATTGATAATTGTTTGAATGTAGTGGCTTCCTTTTTGGGTGATCAAGACTCGGCCCTGTGGCAATGCACTGTGCTGGGGTTTCTAAATCCACGATGCTGTTGACATGCTTTATGTCAGACTCATTGTCTGCCTCAGAGTTCGCTTAGTTTACATTTGGATTATTGAAGTCCCCAATTCAGTCACACCAGGTTTCAGTGTCTGATATGCTTGCAGGTGCACTATTCCCATCTGTTGTGGCTGGATGGGGTCGATTCTCTTGATTTGGTGGACATCCAATACTTCAGTTTGTCCTCCAGGGAGGTCCTATGCGGACAACACTGGCAGCACAGGTGATACTTCCAACAATTTCAACGCAGAGGAACCATCATGTTGAATGTCTGATTAGGACGTTCACACGATCTTGTCAGTATCTGAAATGTATTCTACCGCTGTCAGTTGCTTGATTTTAGGGCGAGATTCCTTCTGTGTAGCAGGTAGGGTTTGGCTGCCATGCTTCGACTCCAAAACAGCATGGATCTTTGCCATTCAGTGCAATTTTCTGTCTTCCACCTCTCTGTTCATTTCCAAGCTGATTTCAGTATTGGTTGTATCCAATCCTCAGTTTTTGGCTGAGATTATCCAACTTTCGGCTCAGGCAAATTCCTTTATGACAATGTTTTCATCAATGATCTCGCCAGTTGTTTTTCACTGCCTTCAGCCAAATACGTGTTGTTGAAAGAGCATAGGGGCCGCTACTCCGACCACATGAGGTATGGTAGAGAATAAATTGCTTGCGACATTGAAAAAATCGGCGTACTTTGGGTGTGTTGTCTCTCGCGGTCACCATGGGTGATAGCAAATGGATTGGGTACCCTGCCAGCAGTGCAGGTTCGAAAGGGAATATTGGTCTGATTCGGTTCCAGACCAGTCCACAAACCCAACCCCCTGCCGCTTAGCGGTTCAAACCCTAATACGCAACTGTGAAACCACTTATTTTGTTGTGTTGGGCTACAGCACTCAGTTCCAAGTTCCGATTCTGGGTTTCAGGATTTTCTATTTATCGTTGTATTGAGATATTATATTGTTAATCACAAAATATCAAAGATCATATGTCATTGTTCTTTTGGGATTCATTGGCTGGCTCTATAATCAAAACAAGGAGGGACACGCTCCCTGCCCCATTATGGAACTGAGCATCAACAGAGTGTGAACAATTTTTGGTCTTACAGATTGCGTAAGCTAAGTCGTGACTGGTTGCAGATAGTAAGAAATGAGGTATTGGCCACCATTGTAGGCAAACGAGAAACCGACAGGCTCCCTGCCTTTTTTTGAACACAAGCGTTCACTGAGCGTTATCAATTGTAGCGTTCGGATCATGTGTAGTCTAACTGGCGCTTGAATGCAGACCTGGATTAGAGACGAGTGGAGAGCCTCTCAGCAGATAAGAAACAAACATTCCTGGGACAGCCTCCGAGACAGTAACAACTTACTTCATTTGCAATGCCAGAACTAAGAATTCATGAGTGTTTCAGCCTAGCAGAATGGTCAAAATATCGCATACAGCCAATAGCTAACACATCACGCTATAATTACGCATGATGAATGGCCAAAAATTGTTGAGGATCTGTTGATGCCCATGTTCATGATGGTCCAGGGAGCGTGTTGCTATCATTTATACCTAATTGGGCAGGCAATACTGTAATTGTGTAATTCAATAACCATTTCACTATTGAATTATCTGACTTACGAGACTAAAATTCGTTGATGCTCTAGTTACGCTCAATCTCAGAATGGGGCTGGGAGTATGTCCCTCTCTCATATGCCTATAAAGCTATCCAGTGCCTCTGTTAGAAATGGTCGCAACCAATCGCTAGTCAGATTACCCATGATGCAAGAACATTGATCCTTGACACTCCGTTAATACTCATTTTGCCAAGTATGTATGATTTCTTGTCGTTTGGCATAGTATATCCTCGATTATGTTTTGGCAGCCTTTCTATCATCTTCATGTATCTTCTCCTTCATCACTACATTGTTTTTTAATAATGCACACAAATGTATCCTTCAAAATATACTTTAAAGTGTCTGATAATTGTCGATACTCATACCCTCCAAACGTCTGTTCAATTCTATCAATGCTCATCTTCACTGTCAGATTCGCTTGATGGGCTGCTGTCACCTGCAAAATGGATGTCAGCTGTATTACCACACAGCAGATAGTCTACTAACCAGTGGATGTTACTTCATCAGTCAGCAAATCTGGATTGAAATCTTTATCACACTTGCAATCCTTGGCATATCCATCAAGATTGAAAAATTGAGCCCTGGAAAGAGGAGTATGTATGGACAGATATCTGGGTGCCAAACTATCAATCTCGCATGCGTGAGCTCCCGCGTTCTCACCGGGTGGCACAGAAGGAGTTCCGCATGCATATGGCATCGGTTCTGGTGTCCGCTGTCTGATTCGGGCTGGCGGAGGTGAACACATTTCATTGCCCCTGTAGTGCGTCTGGGGATTCTTTGCTCTGCCATTTTGGAAAAGAATGCAGCCGTCTGTTTAATTTTCCCATAGCATAGCTGGGCATCTCTCCGTCACAGCCTTTACATGATGATGCCCAGGAAACTCAACTCCGCATATCTTCTTTTCTTGGACGTCAGCCTGAGGAATTTTGATCAGATATTGTGTTTCCTCCATTCCAGCATGGAAATTCCCTCCTTTGGTCATTTTGGCCAAATTCATGGCAAGGCCCATGTGAGACTTTACTAGCTGTACCTGACCTCCTTGTGTTGCCATAGTAGCAGACATGTTGAAAACCTACAAGAAATTAGTTGCTGCATCTACATATGAAATTCAGCTACCAGCTCTACCATATATGCTTCCATACCATCCTCTAAAGTGTTTCAGGCCTGCTTTCGCCACTCTAATACATTCTTATCACTACAATCGTCCACGACAATGCCAGACCTGACAACATTAGCATGTTCGATATGGCAGACTGTGTAGAATAATGTCTTTCTCCACCAGGGCGGTTTCTCATCACGGGGACCTACAAATTGGTTACGCAGCTCACTGCATTGATTAGCCATATATTATGTCGTTATGTGACTGCTAACTACCTTGCTACAGATAAATGCACATCTGATTGGGTGCTGCTACTTAGTCTTGCTGCTTGTCATTTTTCAGATGATTTGTAAATGTGCATGAAGGGTCATATTTTCTGTGGGGGTATTTCCATCATCTCCGTGGACTAAGTGGTGTCCATGTTGTTCTTGTGCCTCGGCAGGTAGGGTATCCAATAAAGCACCCATTGTGTTGTTCGATTGAGATCCACTCATACCTTGCCGCGGTGTCAGTGGAGCCATACCTTGTGGGCGTGCAAGTGAAGAGGATGATGATTATGAAATGATGTGGGAAGTGCTAAGCAAGATATTGGTAGCTTCAAATCAAAATGGAATACGTAAAAGCCAACATGCATGTGCTACTCAATATCAATCCGGCTGTGTATAGCGGCAGGTTGCAGGGGCTTCTAACCATCCTGCCATTCGCACCAAGTCAGTCGGATAATGTGTGTATTTATAGCAGGATATATTGATGTAAATGACCGCTGTAATCTCATATATGTGAGATAATAGCAGCAGATTCTTTGACGGACAGAACGTCTGTTAATGTTTCTCTCAAGAAATCCCCAGGATCTTACAAGAAACAGACACTACACAGCATGGAATATTATATGCCCAGCATTACTATTCTCAAGGTAGTGACCATTAATACTATGATTTTGCTTTACAGATGTCGATTAAGCGTAGCACCCTCTATATGAAAGACGCAACTTGCCTCAATGTGATTCATATATTGCAACACCCAACATCTCACCCGGCAACAGGGTCAACGCATCATAAAATGGTCAAAGCTCCGAAAAAGAACCTTTCGCGACAACTGGAGGGCAGATATGGCAAGCAGACAAAGCACTCCACACGATGACATCATCAAAGGAATGAATGCAAGAGCCGCTTGGATTCAGAGAGGGTCCGAGTTCTTGGAGCACTACGCAGCATGCGATCCAAAGGAAACCTCGCAGCGGAAACATGACAAGAACTGCAGTTTCTAAGCAACAACGAGAAAGGTAACTGCATGGCGGATTGTATGGATTGAGTGACCACTGTGACAAGAAATCGAGTTGAAAACACAGTGACAGCAATTAAACTAGAGCCAGAAGATATGAAAAATGCTGGAAAGACAGGATTGACAACCAGAAAGCCTGGCACAACATTTCGGGTAATGTTGGGTGCCATCAAAGATAGTCTGAGCGATATTGGAACTTTCGAAGATTGGGAAGATGGGGGAGACAGGTGCGAGGTTGATGATAACACCGAGCAGGGCAAGGTGAGCGAAGATGACAAACTAGGCTGGGTGATGGTCATAATGTCCAAAATGGTAGTGCATCAGATGGAGCATATTGGGCAGAAGCAGATGACACCGGACAACACGATGCAACCAGGCTGTGGAGATGGTGCTAACTTCTTCTGTGAGAGAAATTTGAAGCACAGGAGGACTGAATTGATGGTGCTGCCTGGTGTTCAACTGGAAACGGAAGATGGGGCAACTTTATCTGCACCGATGACATATGGTGAGCCAATGAAGACTCTTGGTTGCATCCCCTGAAAATCCCAAATGCAGCAAGTGACATCTCAACCTGGCAGTGCTCATAGCAGGCTAGCTTCCCTGATACCGTGGACAGATATATCCAACACAACTCTCCCACCTGTTACAGGGCTCGATTTGTCACTGATTAAGTAGTCCCAGTTTGTTCACCCACTCAGATATTATGTATGGATATTATGTCACAAGTTAATTACCAAATAGCAATCAGATTCTGACAAAGAAATGGTGACAGCTCCTGTGTTGCCAATGGAGTAAATAGGCAAATTGCGATGTTTGATGATGTATCTCTTGGAAAACCAATTGGTGTACCAATTATACTATCTATCAGCTTCTTCTTGAATTCAGTGACCAAAATGTGAGACTTGGTGATTCCACTGTGCATGTGGATGGGACGGATGGGCCAGGCCAATGTTCTGGAATCCCAAAAACATTGATTGATGACCAATGAACTGAATATGATCCTGCCTGCTACGATTAAATCAGAAAGGTAAAAGTGAAGTAGAGACAAAACGCACAAACATCATGTAAGTCACTAAATTCTCACAAGGCATAGATGGAATGGTCAAAGCACAATGCAAACCGGAATGAATGATGACTGTCATGCTGCATTCGGGTGTGCATCCAACTGCATAACTCTCTTCACAGACTTGGTGAAAATGGTCGAGATTTTGAAAGTTGCTTATGGTAGGTAATCGCAAATGCAGCGAATGAGCTGGATGAGACAAGGTGAAGAGGACGGGCTACATATATCAATAACTAGTGGATGTACCTACATGCAGTTGATTGCTGGCCAACCGCATAGAAAGGTTTCAGACTGATATTGTCCATCGCTCAGACATCATGTCTAGTGGTGGATCTGATTTTCAGAGGCTTCAAATCTTTTTGATGTATATGTTTATACATTGAAAATACTTATTGGCTGCCAATAACAGCTGTATGTATTTTTGGATTCAATTGTTGAACGTCCATTAACTGCAAGTATGTGATTTAGGTGAGCATCAACTGAGCATCAAGGATTTTTCGTCTTACATCTTTGGCAATCAATGGGCTGCATAGTCACATCCTTCCAAACTGAATGTATAGACAGTATTTATAGGTAACAAGGAAAGTGACAGGCTTATTGCACTGTCTTGAAAATGAGCACCGATGATGTGTCAATGATTTTTGGTCTTGTGAGTTTAATAATCACAAAAAGACTTGGTCACTGTGAAACAATATTAAAATATTGGCTGTTTTAAATGGTAGTATTGCTACCAACAATGTTGCTATTTTCTCCTAAAAATGAAGGTTAATAAAGCATCAATAATTTTTGTTCTTGCATCATGTATACTTAAAGAGCTTTGCGACAGATTTAAGGTATAATTTAAGTATGGACCGCGTTTAAGAGCAAAAGTGGTATTGAGATATGGGTACCAACTTCCAAGAATAAGCATCAAATCAGCGTCAGTGATTGTTGATTTTTCATCTTCGATAATCACAAGGCAAGCCCACAGCACAAAACCATAATGTGAATAATGGAAGCCTTTATAAGCCAATGTGTTACAGATGACATTGCTAGCACCCATCAGCAACAACTCCAGTTTCCGTCTGAAACACCCGGGTGTTCCGGACGGCTCTGACGGCTCTGACGGAACCTCGTACCCTCTGACGGAGAATCAGATGCGACCCGTCGGCCACGCGACGGGTCGCGTTGCATACCTCCCTTGCGGCGGCTGTTAGACCATGCCTCCTATTCTTGCGACACATTGCGTTGTATATTACTCTCGCCGCTCCGGTGTCAGGCTTCCTTTACTTTGCGTCCGGAATGTGGTGACGTATACGCACCATCAGAACGACACGTATGTTACACTCTTCGCAGGGGTTGCAGTGATGCAGTAGCCGTTTACACAACGCCTGGCAATGTTAATGCCTATCTTCGGCCGATAGCCACATGCCGCACTCTCATTTATGTTTAGCTTTGAGATTTTGTCACTTATTGCAATACAGTTTTCGCTTCGGATACATCGGTTGCCGTTGCATTTGCTTCGCCATTATCGTATTTTATGTCTGAAATATACTGTCCAATCTTCACACTCTCTAGTACTATGCCCTCAGTCCTCCACATTCTGCGTTGATCCATCATCGGCTTGCGATG
>Ga0307514_10000589_pt1 | contig 68148 bp, 55 predicted proteins | sample 16_EM_MG_FD_203088 | JGI IMG/M metagenome (GOLD analysis project Ga0307514, IMG submission 203088) | Populus trichocarpa ectomycorrhiza microbial communities from riparian zone in the Pacific Northwest, United States - 16_EM | ecosystem: Host-associated > Plants > Roots > Unclassified | place...
CAAAGGTTCGCCATTCTTCGGTATTCGGGAGGTTGGACATGATGTAGAATTTCCTCCAAGAGTCTTCGATCGTGATGTCGCATACGGCAAGGTCATTGATTATCTTGTCCTGGGCTGAGATCCATTCGGTGACTGAGGGATATAACTCTTGTTGACATGATGTGAGCTTCGCCATCTCGTATCGACCGTCAAGCTTGATGACTTTTTCGAAGTCGGCTTTGATCGTATCCCAGAGTTGTTTCGGCTAAGTGAGTTCTCTGTACCGTATCTGGATCGTTGATTCCATCAGGGCGGTGAGTTGCCCGCATGCTTTATCGTTGTTCATCTGCCAGCGTTCCCAGTCACGGAGGAAGTGGTAGAATTGATTGAGGTAGGACGTGTCAGTCGATTCCGGCAGGAAGTCGTAATCGGTATCTCGAGGGTCACGAGCTGTGGGAGAGGTCGAGGCGTCGCTGGTTGCTACAATCGGAGGCCTGGGAACACGCATTTCTCCAGATACGTATTTCCAGAGGCCTTGCGCACGAAGTAGGGCTTTCGCTTCTATGGCCCATTGTCGATAGTTGCGCTCATTGAGTTTTGTAGCCGTGGTCGACATGGCGGAGGTAGAGGGTTGCGAGACAATAAAGAGGGCAAAGGTTGAGAAACAATAGAGAGGCGGAGGTTGAGAAAGCGAGAGAGGCACTACTACTAGGCGTCGATTCAGTCCAATGCAGGCAGGCAGAGGAGAAACGATAAACAAAGACTAAGAGATGTTGGCTCGATCCACTGGAACAGGGGCAGAGGAGAGGCAGTAACAAATACTAATAGTAGGCGTCGAGTTCAGCTCAGCGCCGGGCTCATAACCTGTTGACACGAGAAGATGATGGAGAAGAAGAAAAGATGAATTGTCTGTCGATCCAAACAGAAGGGAAAACTATGGACTTATATATGAAAGAGAGAGAGAAGGAAAACCCAATGCCAACTGCCAAAGCCGGAGCCCAATGCCGAGTACCAGTGCCGAGCCCTCCTCCTCGCCATGGGGGCAGACGAGGCCGATGGGGGCAGGCGAGGCTGGTGGGGGCAGGCGAGGCCGGTGGGGGCAGGCGAGGCTGGTGGGGGCAGGCGAGGCCAATGGGGGCCGTAAGCCACCGGCCACATGCCCGAGCCCGCCAGCACCGAACACTAGAGAAGCCACCGGGCCAAATCCCTAGTCAACATGAGCGATATTATTTGCACCGCGGTCGATCAATAGACGAACAACACACGGGTGGCCTCCATCTTCGGCTAACTGGAGCGCGTTGCAGGGGATGTCAGCACCGCGGTCGAGCAGCAAACGAACAATAGACTCATGGCCTTCAGCTGCGGCTGACTGGAGTGCGTTGCGGCTGATGCCCGAAGCATTTATATTAGCGTCGTTGTCTAATAGTAAACGAACAATACATAAATGGCCACTAGCTGAGGCTGCCTGGAGCGCGGTGCCATGGATGCCGTCAGCATTGACGTCGGCGCCACGGTCGATCAGCAGACGAACAATAGACTCGTAGCCTCCATATGCAGCTGCCAGGAGTGCGCTGCGGTTACTGTCCGGAGCATTTATGTCCGCGCCGCGGTCAACTAGTAATTGAACCACAGAATGCTTATCACAATCTGCTGCCGCCTGGAGTGCGCTCCCGTAATGACCGCCCTTACTGTTGATATCCACACCGCGGTCAATCAGTAGTCGAACCACAGCTTCGTAGCCTCCAGCTGCGGCTGCCTGGAGTGCATTACCAAAATAGCCACCTTCAGCGTTTATGGATGCGTGGCGGTCGAGCAGCAGTTCAACCACAGACTTATGACCGTGAATTGTTGCCGCATGGAGTGCGTTGCCGTATTGACCACCCTGAGAGTTGACGTTGGCGCCCTCATTGACTAGCAGACTAACTATATCCTTCTGGCCTCCAAAACATGCCGCCTGGAGTGCGTTGCCGTATTGACCACCCTGAGAGTTGACGTTTGCACCCTTGTTGACGAGCAGATTAACTATATCCTTGTGGCCTCCAAAACAAGCCGCCTGGAGTGCGTTGCCATATTGACCACCTTGAGAGTTGACGTTTGCGCCCTTGTTGACGAGCAGATTAACTATATCCTTGTGGCCTCCAAAACAAGCCGCCTGGAGTGCGTTGCCGTATTCCCCACCTTGAGAGTTGATTTTGGTACTACGGTCGATCAGAAGATGAACCACAGCCTCGTGGCCTCGATAACAGGCCCCCTGGAGCGCGTTGCCGTATTTTCCACCCTCAGCGTCGATGTTTGCGCCGCGGTCGAGCAGCAGTTCGACCACAGACTTATGACCGTGCACTGTAGCAGCCTGGAGTGCGTTGCCGTATTCCCCACCCTGAGAATTGATTTTGGTGCCGCGGTTGACCAACAGACGAATCACAACCTCGTGGCCTCCAAAACAAGCCGCCTGGAGCGCGTTGCCGTATTTTCCACCCTCAGCGTCGATATTTGCGCCGCGGTCGAGCAACAGCTCAACCACAGACTTATGGCCCTGCATTGTAGCAGCCTGGAGTGCGTTGCCGTATTCCCCACCTTGAGAGTTGATTTCGGAGCCACAGTTGATCAACAGGCGAACCACTGACTCGTGGCCTCCGAAAGAAGCCGCCTGAAGTGCGTTGCCGAATTTGCCACCCTCAGCTTTGATGTTGGCCCCGCGGACGAGCAGCCGTAGAACTATAGACTCGTGGCCTTCAGCTGCGGCCGCAAGGAGCGCGTTTTTGAAGACACCGCCCTGAGCGTTGATGTCGGCGCCGTGGTCGATCAGCAGTTGAACTACAGACTCATGGCCTTTAGCTGCCGCCGCCTGGAGCGCATTGCCGTAATAACTTCCCTGAGCGTTGAGGTAGTCGACTTGACAAGCCGTAGACTTGTCGCCTCTATTTGTGTCAACCTGGAGTATGCGGTTGTATTCGACGCTCTGACCGTTGACGTTGGCGCCGTGATCAATCAGCAAACGAACCACAGCTTCGTGGCCTGCAAGTGCAGCAGCCTCGAGTACGTTGCCGTATTTGCCGCGCTGGGTGTTAATATCGACGCCGTACGCTAAAAGTTCTTCGACGAATTTGATAAACCCAAAGTACGCTACAATTTGAAGTGGCGCTGTTTTATAATAATATCCGTTCCATGATCCCGAAAATATCTGGTAAGCTAGATCAAATTTATTTGGGGAGCTTGCGAGTTTTCGAAAATCGTGACACAAAGCCTGCTGTTCATCTTTTCGATCTATCTGCCTTGTATGCCCTGGCCAATGAGTTGCAGCGTAGTCTAGAAATGGTAGCTCCTGCTTTCGACGTTCTATATTCTGCCTGACCTCATCCCTATACAATGATTCCACCAGTCCGGACGGACCCGGTCTGGGGTAGGGCTCAGTCCGGTCTGGTCCAACCGGAAGGTCGGACTGGACCGGGCCCCAGACTGGCAGTCTTGGACTGGACGGGCTTGGTCTGGACCGGTCCAAACAGGGTAGTATTTATCAATTTCAAAGTAGATCGAAAAACTAAAGAAGTGAGATGGTAAGCCCTGAAATCCTAACCTAGACACAACGTCATTTCATAACAACCGCCCGCTGCTAGCAATCACCACCACAAGAAACCCAACCCACCCCCCCACTGCTAGCAAGCACCACCATGAGGAACCCAACCATACCAAACAAAACTAATAGATGTGCATACCAGTGAATTCAACCGTCCCGTCAGTCCGCGAACGGCAAGTGGTGAGTAGTGGAGAGTGGTGACCGGCGGATGGCAAGTGAGCAATCGTTTTTGAGTCTGTTCGGTGACTCAGTATATTGTTGAGAGCAAAAGAGAAAGAACGAAGAAGCTCAATTGTCTATTGATACAAGAGAAGGGAAACGCTGAACTTATATACAGACAAAAGACCATACTCGGCGAAGCCGAGTATCACAACCGGAGCCCAAAGCCCAGTACCAGTGCGCCTGCTCCTCGTTATGGGGGCAGGCGAAGCCCATGGGCGCTACAAGCCACCGGCCTCATACCCGCAGCTTTAGACCGATGGGGGTGTAAGCCCCCGAACGCCACCGAAGCCACCAGGTCAAATCTCATGCCAACATATATCAAAGTGGTAAGTAGTGAGTGGCAAGTGGCGTGGCAAGGGATTAGTGGCGGATGGCAAGTGGCGGATGGCAAGTGAGCAATCGTTCATGAGTCTATTCAGTGACTCAGTAGATCAGAGTGGTGAGCGGTGAGTGGTGAGTGGCAAGTGGTGAGGGGTGAGGTGTGCATGGCGACTTGCGAATGACTAGTGAGCAATCATTTATGAGTCTATCTGTTGACTCAGTATATAAGTAACTCCCAGCGTATTCGGGCCGATTCGGCCCGAGTGGACTGGTCCAAAGCAGTCCAGGCCAGTTCAGTCCAGGTCCAGAAAAATTGGGGATTGGTCCAAGCCCGGTCCAAAAATTACTCGGACTGGATTGGACTGGACTTGGACGGACCCGGTCCGGACTGGTCCATTGCTGGACTGGTGGAATCATTGTCCCTATAGTAATTGCCACAGACTGGTCCAACTTCGCACTCATCGAATGACAGATACCTCAGACAGGATTGAGCAAGCTTCTTGTTGGATTCTGCAGCTAAAAGGCAAAGATGTGGGGGTGGGTGGTGATCCGCCAAATCCCTGGCCATCGCCAGATTCATATTCATCAGGAAGTCTTTAGCAGACTGATGAACAAGATGGACAGTCGTATCTGCTTCTATTCTGAGCATCGGCCCGAAAATCAAACGTAGAACCTGCCGCAAATCTGCCTCCATGTCATCTTGCATCGAAGACAAGGAGCAATGGGGCAGTATTGAAATAGCTATTCTCATCTCTTCGAGGGTCAAGGGACGTATAGCCCAAACCACCCATTGAAGAATGATCTGCGCTGCTGCCTGGTCTTTCGTTTGTATCTTCTCCAAGATGTTCATATACACTCCTGGCAGATCCGGAGGTAGACTCTCAAGCTTCTTTTTAATTGCCCGAGGCGTTGTGTTTGTAGACTTTTTGAGGTCGTCCACGATGAGGGAAACCTACAGGAACATTCCCTTTGCGCGATTTATAAGAAATTTTTGTATTTCCTTGCCGAGAGTATCAACAAACTCCAGTTTGTCAACTTCAGTTTGCACAAATGCTTCAATATCGTTTTGCAAGTTGTGGGCTGCCAGAGGGATTATTGAGATATCCTGGAAAACTGATTCAACTGGTATGTGGGGACGACTAGTGATGAGAAGCTTAATAGATCGAGTAGAAGAGAGGCTGAGAAAAAGGCGCTGAAGCTGCTCCAAGAGCACTGTGCGTGATTGTTCCTCACACTCGTCTACAGTTATGAGCTACGCCTTATTATCAGTCAGAAGTGCATACCAAGAGCGTCAATCAAAATATAGAAATGCCCGGTATGTGTGCGTTTCATTATTCTTTCAAACACTCGCCAGAGCATGCCATAGGTCCAGGAAGTATTGCATTTGTTTGTTGTGTACTCATGCTCGGCCAAAAAGTGGTTAATAACATCCGGTACTTGCTTCAAAAGCTGAGTAAGCAAATTCACCAAGATTGCATAAGCGGTCCTCAATCGTTCGTCCTTGTCGTCACAGAAGAAATACGTCATGTAATGCTCGTTGGGTTTGCCCCGAATGATTTCTTTGGTCAGAAATGATGATAATACGCTCTTTCCGCAACCTGGATCCCCATAGATCCAGAGAATTGGGTGCCCATCTTCTTTAACCCAATTCTTGTAACTTCCATGATCTAGAAGCCAGGTGCAAGTATCATCATGGCGCTTGAGACAGAGTTCATCGCGATAACTTTCATAGTCTGATGATTTCAAACTTTTTAGGCAGTCGATATAGTCCTGGGAACCTAATTTCCAGCGCAGTTGATTACAAATCTAATTTATATATAGCTATATTTGGGGCAGTTACGTACTTTGATAGTTTTGCATCTTTGTTGTTGCCGCTGTACAGTAGCAATCAGTGCGTTTTCCAGCTAGCTTCTGGAAAGGGGTCACTGTATACCGTTGGAATCGGCAATACCACCTACCCATTCCTGCAGGTACCGTACTACCGTTCGATAGGTTGAATCATTTGCTGAAGCGAACATTACCATGTTGATATGGTTTACATCTACAGGAACTCGCTGTTCATGTGGTATATAGAGTTGGGCAGAAAATCGTTTGACCATTTCTAAATCATTGACATTTTGCGCATGACTTCCCGATTCTGGCTAGATAAAGTTAGCCTTGTTCACGAGAGCTAGGCTTTTACAGTCCTACCCTTTGAACTCTGAACGTAGGCGCTGTCTCATAAAAGCTGATGATTTTTGGCTTATACTCGTTCCAGATGTAGCTGAGTTCATCCTTTTGATTATCAAGGAATTCCGAGCCTTCTGTCAACTGTCCGAGTAAGTTATGTCTAGACGTTTCACATTCAACTATCTCTTCTAAGTCGTAAGTCGCCATGCCCTGATGTGGAGTCCCGAAAAAAATTATTGAATACGTTGCATCAATGATGTGTTTATGAGATGGATTACGTCTGGACTCGATCAATGCCTTGAAACACTGCGTAAGTTATATGATAGGTTTTCTAGGTCAATGTTGACCAAAGTATAATGCACGTACCTGCAAAATTAGAATACCCCCGAGGCTATGTCCAATGAATATAAGTGGTCGGCTTTTCTTCACACGCCAATCATTAAGACATGCAATAAAACGATATCATACCGAACACCTACCACGGTGGCTCTCCGGGCATTCTCAATATCCTGGACAAAAAGCCGTTGGTAATCGAGTAGCCTATTATCAAATTTACCCTGTCCAGCCAGCTGACCGTCGTAACCGTAAGACATGATCCGGATATTTCGTATATCATACGGTAGCAAGTCCTTTAGCCACATTTTGTTGGTTTCACGGCTCATCCAGGATCCAAACGCATGACCTGCAAGGCCAGTCACCGCGATCACACTGCAACAACACATTTCAGCATATGTTATATATAGCTTTGGCAGTCGTAGTCAAAACTAACTCTGCAACTATTTCACCTTCGGGAACGTTCAATGGCGTCAGACTATAAAAGTCACTATCAATTGTGAGACAAATCGTCCCATTCGAGACTAGCACATGCTTAGGATACTGTAAATGTTCGACACATGGATCCAAGATGAGCAAAGCCGTTTTAGTATCGGTGTAGCATACTGGGTGGAGCGTGTAGCATGCTGGGTAGAGTGACAGTTGGTAGCCCTGGCGTGTGAGAGATGGATCGCTGGCGTGAAGAGCATTAAAAAGATCGTTTTCATTCCAACTGCATGGAATACTGGATATCCGATAACACTTTGGTGGCGGAGTTGAATTCCTGGGATCGCTGGATCCTGGTTCTCCGATGCTAGAAAATGCGCTACCTCCAGTATTATTAGTATGCTTAACCTTGCCTGCGGATGGTGAAGCATCCAGTGGCTGTGTACGTCTTGCGCCCTGTGCAGTGTGGTTCATATTGGTGGCCTGCTGCCTTCAGTTTCGTTGGTTGCGTGTATGGTGGGGATTTTGGGCTAAGATGTGGAATGTCTTAGGTGGTGGAATATTAAAAGCGCACAAAACGAACATACAGCTCCGGCGAGCACACGTAATATAAGTAAACGTAGTTGTGCGGCTGAAAATGCTGTAACTTGGTAGGTTGCATCAACACGAATTTTTTCACAAACACCGATACCAAACATCCCAAAAGATGTGAGTAAGACAATTGGGTAAGTGCACCTGGCAAATAAAACAACCCGTAAGGTGCGAACTAAGACTATTTAGGTGTGATGGTTGCAATGTCTATTGGGTACCACATTTTACCACTTATCTCTACAGAAGCAAACATATATCCTCCCACACACCCACTCACTCCTGATGGTGTGTATGAAGTTGAAGTTGTTTCATGGTCAGTCAAGGCTTGCAATCATAAGCCGTGTATGCCTTATGCACACCCATTCGCACACAAATTCCGTCAGCCAAGATGAATCCTGGAAGCCCGTAAGTCTGAGAAAGGCAGACAATCTACCAGCCATACCCCTGCGCTCTGTCAAGCCTGCTTAACTTTTTTATCCTCTGAGTGCGCTTTTCGTCGCTCACGATTACACTTTTCAAGTACACTTCTAAGGCTGAGCTGTTGTTGTTTATTCATACTGTATTCACTCTTACTGGAGTATGACAGGACCTAAATATCCCCTCCGCCTCCGGGCGAGCCGGCTAGATGGCGGAGCTCCCCCCCGCTACCCTTTGTCCCTTAAGGCTGAGCTGAGAAAGCTGGAAGGCATGATGACCCCCCGTCTACACCCTCCATCGACCCATCGTGGGTATCGATATGATTCATACAATAAAAGATGGTTTCAACCTGAGGAGTGTTGAAAGATGGTAAGAGAAGGGGCTGTAAATCTAAAAAAGTAAACTATAGCTACATCTACGCGTTCGTGCGTTGGAATGGCAGTCAAATAACCCAAACAGACTCTGGGCTCTTCAACTCAAAGAGGGAACTGGTCCACTCGCATGTGTAAACATATGCTATCTATTGTTCGGGGTGCTCCTATATATAAATCTCTGGTGAAGTCTATCTCCTCGTATGTCTTCATATCTCAATACTATAACTACGGAATGGTAATAGGACAGGATTCCAGGTCTATCATCCCATCCCATAACTGGGTTTAGAATGCCGAAAAAACGAAATCCCGCGCAGTATTGGATGGAATTTCAGTCAGTATTCCTAAGCAGCTCAGCCAGTCAGGCCTGTGATATAAACGCCGAGCCAACCTACTGTTATATGAAGCCTGCCTGCATATATTGAAGCCTTCATATATCTTCGAGGCCTGCATAAGAGTTCGTAGTCTACAGGCTATCTGGCGGCCGGCCAGGCTTCGATATACAGGCCTGCACTAGTGAAGATCTGGCCCAATGGAGTTCACCAAGAGAAGCATTTGACAATAGCAGTCATCCTTACTTGGCAGATATTCATGGAGCTGGCAATGGTAGATATAGGGGGTTACCAAGGGGAGGATTCCATCCATCCGTCGAAATACCGTGATTTGGCGACGCCATCTTAGTCCAAACACAGAGCGGTTTTTGCACCGGATTCCAGTCTCGTTTTCATCCCTCAGTTCACACTATAATTGTCAAGCCTACTTGACGTTCTTTCCATGTGCGATTCTTAAGTGCTGTTCTAGCTAGTGGTAGTGAGACAAGTATTTCTCACCACAATGGAGCCAAAGTAGACTGTCTCCGAGTCTAGATCCCAGTTAGTTTATCTCTACCGCCTTCATCTAGGTCTCAATGGGCGTCACTCCCCAGTTCTTGGGAGTTGATACTCTCTCCAAGGCTAGAGTTAGAGTGGAGGTGTTTGCAGGTGAGGTGAGGCCTTCCCTGAGCGCCGTAATTACTTCAATCAATCCAGATCCAATTCAGTCCGCAGGTTTTGCTCATATCACAACGTGTTCTATATGTTCTATATGCACAAATTTGAAATCTTTCATATTCTAGTCTCTGATTTACGATATCGCTAATATTCATAGTGCGGCCGTAAAAAATCGCTTTAAAAACACAGTCTATGCACAACCGCTGACTCAATATCGGAGATATCCTACATCTGAGGCGGATTGGTGAAGTAGGGCATAGTTATGCCCATGTTATGTATAGGACACTTGGTGATCAGAGCCAAACTCGTAGAATTATTGGGTAGGTGGTTTTGAGTTACGGTTTATGCACAGTTTGACGATGGGTACTTGCCACATTCAGCCACTAAAATCCGACCAATCAGAATCGAAAAGACAGTACTTTGTACTCAGGCTCCGCGCCAGCATTTCGGAACTGTAAACCATTAGTTTTAATGCCTACCTCACAAATTTCACAGCATCGCAGCTCCAGCCACAACTAATTTCGGTACCACCCCGGGACCACGGGATGCCTACTACCGATAACCGTCGGACTTGTATGGTGTTCTAAGGCACCCTAACCAGCACTACGGACCAGTCCATCGAACTCATGGTTTGGACGGGACGGCGAGGTCGGGCCTTGAGAGAGGACCATTGATACGCTTCCCGAATATTCTAGGGATCTACTCAATCAACTCAGCACCAGTCGTGTGATGGGTGCGCTTTCCGCAAGACAAACGCTGCTAGGCAACACGGCGCATACTAGGCAACAGGGCGCAGAATACGCAACAAGGCGCACACCAGGCAACAAGTCGCACACCAGGCAACAAGGCGCACACCAGGCAACACAGCGCACACCAGGCAACAGGGCGCACACCAGGCATTAGGGTACACACCAGGCAACAGGGCACACACCATTAATTTAACGCACCGTGTCAATACCCACATCCGAACAGAGGTGGCTACACACCCCGCAGTTTTATTTTATGGTTGTATCCATAACAATGTTGAACATTCGGTGCTCGCAAACTTACAATACCTATTGGAGCTCACTGCTGGTTGTACATGGTTTTGGCTGCGCCCTATTCCGCTCGCCCTGTTGCCTGGTGCGCGCCCTTGCATGGCGTGACAACGATAATGCTTTCGGGAGTATCTTTCCGGCTGAGCTAAATTAACGCAGCCTGCTGAGTAACCTTTGTTGTTGTTGTTTAATCATACTGTATTGACTCTAATTAGAGTATGACAGGACCCTGATATCCCCTCCGCCTCCGGGCGAGCCGGCTAGATGGCAGAGCTCCCCCCCCGCTACCCTTCGTCCCCGCTGACAAATGAAAGATAAGAGAAAGCCAGAAAGCAAGACGAAAAGAGAGAAAGAAAGAAAGAAAGAAGGAATGGTATACCCCCGCTACCTCCAATGCCGCCCCTGAGCCCCAAGCCTTGAGCCCGCTCCGTCCCGCTACTTCAACTGGGTGGAAACTTCCCAATCTCAGTGGCAGCCAGGAAGTCCATCACTGCTTGGTGGCACTCTTCTATGGAAAAGAGCTCAGAGATCTGCACGTGCCGGCATCTGCCCGCTCTCCAGCCCGTCGCCTTTCTCACCGCCTTCCTTAGTTGTCTCTGGTGGACTCTCCACCGGCTGCAGTGGCGGAAGAGGTGCTCCCGCGTCTGGGACACTATCCCTCCACACCACCAGCATTTGTCGTGATCTCGGTGGCCGAACCGTTTTATGTAGACCCCCGTGGGCACGTGCCCGGACTTTAGTCGGTAGAACCTGGCGGCCAGCGTCTTTACGCTTGTCCCCGGGATAGGTCTCTTGGTCCCCGCCTTGCCCTTGAGTCTGTAGCTGAAGTGCTTGCTGCACTTGTTGGCCTCCCACTCCGCCTTAGCTGCCGATCTTCCCTCGGAGATTCGTCTAGTCCTATTCGAGGCCGAGGTGTATGGCCTCTCTAACAGTGTGCTTCCGCTTGCGTCACGGGCCACGTCCGCCTGACGGTCAGCTTCTTCGTTTCCGAGGATGCCGGAGTGCCCCGGGACGCAGTCGACCTCGGGTGCGATGCTGTGGCAGAGGAGGCTCCGCGCCCTCCTGTTGATCCGCCTTGCCAGTCGCTGCCCTGGGTCCGGCTGCAGGTGTGCCGCTCGTCGGGTTGTGGCCTGCGAGTTGCTGAAGACTGCCACCGTCTTCACTCCATGCTTCTGCATTGTTGCTCTCTTCTCGATCGCCATGTCAAGCGCGAGTCCGATCGCACACAGCTTGGGGTCGAAGACCACCATGCGTCCGGTGCCCAGAAAGCTGAGGCGAGACTTCCATTCATTTGGGTGTTTACACACTGCTGCAGCTCCCACTCGGCCATGGTGTGAGTGCGATCCATCTGTCCACCACATCCAGACCCCTGCTCCGACTTTGGCATCTTTCTCTCTTGCCCAGCGCTGCGCGGCGCTTTTGGCTGCAGTGGTGTCGTCCTGTATGGTGGTCCTGACCGCTGGCTCTCAGCCTGGGGCCAGCCAGTTTATGCCTTCGGTTGTCCGGCCATGCTCATACTCTTTCTTGACTGCTCTGCATATCGGTGCTCCGGAAGAGGGGTTTTTGGGTAGCTCCTTCAGTTTGCTACTGCATGCGTTTTCTATTCTCGCTGCGAGTCGCTGTTGTCTGGAGTCCAAGATTTCTGGCGCCGGTGTAAGCCCAGACTCTCTCATTAGTGCACCCCGCGGGGTCATGGGCAGCGCGCCCAGGATGGATCTTTCTTTTCGATTGAGCGGGAGTTGGAGGTTGTCCCGCCTGACTACTTCCCTGGGATCCCACCAGAGCTCGCTACCATATAGTGCGACCGCTTGGACGCACGCCACTCGGACGGCCCTTACAGTCTCAGGGACAACCCCGTATGTCTTGGTAAGGGTTCGGAGCCTGGCTTCTGCTGCCCTGGCCCTCGTCATGCATCGGTTGTGGTGCTCCTTGAACGTCAGATGTGCGTCCATCCACACGCCCAGCCAGCGCGTCGCCTGTGCTTTGAACCATACGGACTCGTTTCCGACTCTTATCTTTGCTGTCTGTGTTGGCCGTAGGTATTTCTGGTGGCCTCGTCTGCGCGTGAATAGTGCCGCCTCCGTCTTCGCAGTATCAAAGTGTAGCCCTCGTCTACTTGCCCACTCAATGCTCTTCTCTGCGCATCTCGGAAGTATCGAGATGACATGGTTGACATCGCTCCCGGTCGCCACCCAACCGAGGTCGTCTACAACGGATAGCCCCTCGGCTGCTGACACCTGCTCTTCGACCCACTTGATTAGTCCTGTGGTTCAGATCGCAAAGAGGATCGGTGACACAGGTGAGCCTCGCGGAACCCCTGCCTCCACTGGGTATCATTCCATTGCGTTGCCCTCGATTACCATCTCCACCGTTCTTTCCAACAGGAAGCTCTCCGTCCATCGTATAAGGTCTCCGTCCATTTGCCTAAGCTTCATTAAGTTAACTAATCTTCGTTTAGCCACGCTGGGGAAGGCTGCCTTGATGTCCATGTGAAGCACGCCTGTTATGTGGCCGTTTGTCCAAGCTGCGTGAGCTCTGTTGACCATGATGGCCGCTGCATCGATCGCTGCCCGTACTTTCCTGCTTCCGAAGTGTCCGTCGCTCTGTAGCCGTCTCCTTTCGGCCTCTTCTGACAGCAGCTCCGCGGCTACTTTTTCGACCACTTTTCCCATGCAGCTAAGTAGTGATATGGAGCGGTAGGCTTTCAGCTTCGTATAGTCGTCTTTGCCAGGCTAGCAAATCACCACGCCGCCAGCCCGCTTCCATACCGCTGGGTGTCTTCCTGTGCAGATTGCCGCCCTCGTCAGCCTCACGATCCTATCTTTGTCCCACTTCCAGAGCAGCCGTATGGCGCCAAAAGACAGCTTGTCTGCTCCCGGTGCCTTCTTGACTGACTGAGAATGTAAGACTCGCTCGACTGCTTGCTCAGTGACGCGTGTGTGTGCTCTTCCCGCTGGAGGTAGTTCCTAGTACTGGTCACCGTCGTTCGGGGGGAAAGATTCGTGCCTCAGCATCTCCTCTTTCTCCAATGATGTGTTTGCTTGCTTGCCCTCTGTGTCCATGAAGGCCTACACAGTCATACCCGCACGAGGGTTCGTGTATCGTGGTGCTCTCCACACCTCGGCTCCCCTCAGGTTTTTCAAGTAATTGCTCCACATTTCTCTCTTGGACCGCCGGATTGACTTCTGGAGCTCTGCCTTCGCCCGGGCAGCCTCCTCCCAGTGGCATCTTCTCCTTCTCTCTCTCCCTACCGTCCTTCTTCTTTCTTTGATGTCGGCGTTCCACCATATCTTTGATCTGGAACAAATTCTGATTTTCTTTGCCATGGCGTCGAGAACGCTGCTCATTGCTTCCTGACACCATCCGGCCTCCTGCTCCACCTCATCCACTGTGCACTCTGCATCTAATCGAGCTCTCTCCTTCGCTAGTTCCGCCCATACCTTCCCTGCTGCTTCCACGTCTTTCTCTGTTATTGCTGCCAATTTCCACCCTACTACCCTCTCATGATCCGCCTCCTCCTGCCTGACTACTCCCACCTCCCATTCTATAACCTCATGGTCAAATCCAGTGGCATGGTCATCGGCCAGTATGGTCCACTTTACTATTGGTCGGTTTGCCAACGTCAGGTCGATGACCGACTCGCCATCCTGGTCCTCTCTTGTCCAATGGTGGCTGGGCCTGCCGTCATTTCCAATCTCCAGTCCAATCTCGTCAATCACGTCTTCCCAGAAAGCAGCATCCCGCTGCACTTGGCATCTTGGGTCCCATCATTTGCTGTGGGCGTTGAAGTCTCCTGTGGGGACAGTGCCGCCCGGCCGAATAACTCTCTGCCAGTTCAACTTGCGCGCCGGTCCCTCTCCCGAATGCGTGTTCTTTCGGTCGGAAACGTTGACGATCCTCGTTATCCTCTCCCCTCTCCCTCGGACGTTAGTGGCAATGACATCTTCGTTCGCACGTCTGCTCAAATCGGTCCACCCATCAACCACCAAGCCGCTCTCTCTCCGTATCCCCGTCCAAACTCTTTTTCTTTTTCTTGTTTTATATGCTGAATGGCTGATCCCAATACCTCCTATTTCTCTCGGTGGCTCTTGCAAGCACACTACGTCCGCCCTGCGTGCGACTCCCATCTCCAGCGCCGCAATGGTCCACTTGTATGACCTTGCGCAGTTGTACTGGATCACTCTAATCATTGGTAGCCAGGGCTCCCGTTTCGGTCTCAGTTTCGATGTCAGTCGTGGTCCTGGTCGCATTCTCAATTTCGGCCGTCGTGATGTCTCTTGCCCCCCCCCCCCCGCTGCCTCGTCTTCTTCGTCCACGTCCGTCATCTCCTCTTCATCTCCATCCCCCCCTCCTTCCGCCACCCCCTGAGGCCTAGGGCCAAGCGCCACACTGTTCGCGCCAGTTGCCATTGCCATGTCCCGAGCTGCACTCATGGACGCTTGTCCTCCTAGCCTTACTTTTCTGATCTGCCGCGCCACTTCGGTGGCTTCGGTCTTCTTCACGCACCTGCCGCTGAACGCGATATGGTTTCCTTTACAATTAGGGCACTTCTCCAGCATGTGGCCGCGGAGTGATCCCTGCTTTGCAGTGCATCCCACAGCATTGCATTTGTGGTCGCTCGTCCTGTGATGGCCTGAGCGGTAGCCATATTTGGGCTTGCTGCCGCACTTGTTCTCGATGTGGCCTCACCCACAGCAGAGCTCACACCTGCTGTCAGGTCCTTCGTTTGTGCACGTTTCGACTGGGTACCACACCCCCGCCGCCTTGATGTCTTTCGTGACTAAGCTCTGTGCCACCCTGCTCCCCTTTACGACGAAAACTACTGATGACGCGGCAATCTCTCCGCTCTGCCTCCTCTCCCTGATCGTACGGGGGTTTACCAGCCACCTCACTTCGGTGGGGATCACTCTGCCCTCATTCTCCGCTTCAAATTCTTCACCCATCTTCTGCAGGCTTTCCGTGCCAATCCCTGTGTACCGTACGAGAGGCACTGCGTGGATCATGAGCCTTTCCCAGGACTCATTCTCTTCGAGGTCTACGACTCCTTTGTCGACCGTCCTCGCTGCGTTGATGATGATGTCGCGGTTCTGCAGAGCTATATCTGCTGTTGCATTCGGGTGCGTGATTGCAGTAATCGCGCCCTTGGCATTCCTTTTGGCGTTCATGATCCTAATGTGAGCTGGTGCCTTCTGGTGGAATAGCGCTCTGTTGATCGCAGACGCGATTTCCTGGTCCATTTTATTGGAGAGCGGTGTAACGGGCGGGGTCGGGCGCAAATGATAGTGATGTTGCAAAACTGAACTCGAAGTGCGTATCGAGAGACAAGAACAAAGACGAAGAGTCAAAGTATTTTCCAAAGTCGTACTGTTGATTGCCATTCAAGAGAACGAGTAAAGAGAGAAGAAAACGGAAATCCTCCAACACCAACAACCTCTCTTTATATACACTCGGTGCGCTACCCCCGAATCATCTCTCATGCTTCGATGTACCGACCCAATAATCTCCCCATGATCTTACACACCCGAAAACTATTCTTATGTGTACAACCAGGCCACATCACCCGACGTCGCACATTTCTTCCTTCGTCTCCGTCCAATTCTCATTTCCTCACATTATTCCGACACCACTACCGGTTCCTCGCATTACTCTAGAACCTTCGTCCCCGCTTTCCCTAAATGAATGACTTCCTTTCCCCTGGTTCCTGCACATCGTTCTGCGTATCTGAACGAACATAACCTTATATTGTGCCAATTCCTTTGCGCCGTGACATTATCCCCCTCTTAGCCTCGAGGTTCCCCGAGGACTATTTCCAAGGGTCCAGGTTTCTGAGGGTACTTCTCATGGAAGGTATCCAACGCTTGGAGTCCATCGATATCTCTGGCCGGTTCCCAAGTCGTTTGGTCATAACCCGTCCATCGAACAAGGTACTGCAACTGATTTCGATACACATGGGAATCTTCCACCCATTCAACCTGATATTCCTGATCACCCTCTACTTCCACTGGGGGTGGTAGTGTAACCACCTGTCCTGGCAGCGGGTCCTCTGCTACAGGGTCCAACAACAAAACGTGATGTACCGGATGGATTCATAGGCCTCTGGGCAACTCAAGTTCATAGCCATAGGGGGACACTTTCCTCTTCACTATATATAGTCCCAATCGTTTCCAGTCCAACTTACGGGATGGTCTCGTAGTCCGGATATGTCGGGCGTCAAGGTATACTTTAGTCCCCTCCCGAAACTGAGGTGCCGGAAGTCGTTTCCTGTTGGCCCCTACTTCCATAATATTCTGTCTCCGGCTCATCTCCACCCGGAGGTGTTCATGAACCTGACGCATCGTCGCCTCTACCCGATCGGCATCGACTCTTCTGGAATCCCCTGATTCACCAACCCTCTCATCAAATGTCATCCGGGGATCTACCCCTGTAACCGCAAAGAACGCAGAACACTTCGTAGTCTGCGAGGTTCCAATATTCACTGCGAATTCTGCCAGGGGTAGCCACTGTACCCAATCGTCCTGCTGAAGACTTGTGAATATCCAGAGGTAGTGTTCTATACTTGCATTAATCCTTTCTGTTTGTCCGTCGGTCGGGGGGTGAAACGCGGTTGACAATCGTACGTCCATGCCTAGCCATTGACACAACCTTTTCCAGAATATGGCAGCAAACGTTGGTCCCCTATCGGATACAACCGTCCTTGGCAACCCGTGCAACCTCACAACTTCCTTCAGGAACATCTCTACTAACCCTCGGGCATCCATGGTTGTTTGACAGGGTACAAAATGGCTCATCTTCGACAATCAGGCCACTACTATCCAGATGGCATCATATCCTTCACATTGCGGTGATCCCGTTACGAAGTCCATTGATATATCTTCCCACGGTTTCTCCGGAACTGGAAGTGGTCGTAATACTCCGAAACTAGCATGTCTACTTGTTCGCGCCTTTTGACATTCTGCGCAGCTCCGTACATATCGATCCACCTGCTTCCTCATTGTTTTCCAATAATACTGTCGTTTCAGTAGGTCGAACGTTTTGCTGAGTCCTGGATGTCCTGCTAACGGGACGTCATGATGCTCTTTCATCACACGTAACTGTAATTCCAGGTTTTCCGGGACATACTTCTTCCCTCGATAAGGTAGCTGTCCTTTCTCTTCTGAGCATTCTGCGACTGTAATTTCCCGCATCGAGGTACCCTGTTTTACCGCCTCAAGTATCTTCCCCACTAGGTTATCTTGTTTTCAAACTTCTTCCAACTGTTCCTGGACTGAGCATCCCTCCCTTAATTCATTTGCGAGGATTCGTAGCTGTTCCGGAAGATTTTCTGGTTCCAATACCACCTGTTCCATCGTTTTGAATCTTTCGTCCCCCCCCTCCGGTAGGTCTCCAGGCGATCTTGGCAGAGCTTCCGCTTTCCCATTCAACTTTCCGGGTCAATAGACAATCTCATAATAGAACCTCGATAAAAACTGAGCCCACCTTGCCTGACGTCGAATCAGGAGCTTCATGGGCATACAATATTCAAGGTTCTGATGATCGGTTAAGACTTGTAAGGTGTTTTCTGCGCCTTCACACTCCGGTCTCCATTCTTCGAGTGCCTTAATGATCGCCATTAACTCCTTATCATAAACGTCATAATTGCATTCCACTGGTGAATGTTTCTTTGAGAAGAACGCCACTGGGCGCAGTATTCCATCGTCATCCTTCTGTGATAGGACTCCTGCAGAAACATACTCCGACCCGTCGGTTTCAATCACGACTTCCCGACTATGATCATAATGTCGGAGGATAGGTGTAGTTATAAACTTAAGTATCATCTCTTCGAAAGCCTTCTGTTGATCTTCCAACCACTCGAAAGGAATGTGTTTCTTAGTCAATCTTGTAAGGGGCTCCGCCACATCTGAATATCTCTTAAAGAATCTCCGATAATAATTGCAGAACCCCAGAAATTGTTGAACTTCGAAGAGATTGTTCAGTCGTCCATTCACAGTCTTCTTTTCTCGTGACCAATTTCGAACTGTCTGAATCTTATCAGGATCCATGGATACCCCTTTTGTTGATATAATAAGTCCCAGATACTTAACTGTTTCCTTATGGAATTCACATTTCTCAGGTTTCAAGTAAAGTCCTGCCTTAAGTAGGCGTTCCATGATCCATTTGACATGTTCTTCATGTTCCTCAACTGTATCACAATATATCAGAATATCGTCCAGATAAGCAGAAGCAAAACGGTCTAGGGCCTCTCGAATGGTATCGTTTATGTATCCCTGCAAGTCAGCTGGTGCATTGGTTGTTCCAAACTGCATTACCAATGGTTCGAACAATCCGTACCGCGTACGGAAGGCTAACTCATGCTCATCTCCCTTGTTTACCCGTACCAAGTTATATGCCCCTCTCAAATCCAGCTTTGTGTAAATTTTCGCCCTCGCTAGTAGGTCTAGAGTTTCTTGGATGAAGGGTAGGGGATACCTATTCTTGACTGTTTTGCTGTTGATATTGCGGTAGTCAATGCAAAATCGGAGTCCGCCATCAGGTTTCTTTGTGAACACACATGGTGCCGCATATGGTGATGATGATTGTCGGATGAACCCCGTCGTCATATTATCCTCTAACCATTCCTTCATAACCACCAATTCTTCCCTTGACATCTTATAGAGAGGTCCCCAGGATGGTGTTTCGCCTTTTGTAAGTCGAACCTCATGGTCAATATTGGGTCGATGCAGTGGTAACCTATTGGCTACTACTTGATCGAATAACGGGAGAAACTCATGGTACTGTTTCGGTATGACCTTTTCTAGGGGTTTCTCTCTTAGGTCCTTGGCTTCAATAGCCATATTAATATCATACAGGGATGACTTAAAAATGATCAACCTCCCTTGTTTGACTGTTCGGAAAAATGAAGCCCCATGTAGCATGACTATATTTCCCTGGAAGGGTCTCACTCTTCTAATGTCCGCCATGCATAATTTTTTCTCTTCATAAACTGGCTCCGGTGGTTCTTCGGAGACCCCCTGAACTGTGACAGGGGTGACCTGACAGTGAATTGTGCAATATTGCGAGCCGAATGTAACCATATTTGAGGCGAACCGTACCGCTACGTCATGTAATCTCAACCAGGGGATTCCGAGGACAATTGGATAATGTCCTAACTTCGTGACAAACATGGGGATTTGTTCTTTGTGGTCATGTATCCCCATTTCCACCTTCGCTAGGTGGGTAATATCTCCTGATTCGATGGTTCTCCCATCGATAACTTCTACTTGTCTTCTTTCTTTAAGTTCCTGTAGTGGAACCTCATGCTGACGAGCAAAATCTTGATCCATAACTGCAATTCCCATGGCCCCACAGTCTATCAGCGCATGTGTTTGTATCACTTGGTCACCAATGGTTAAGGAACAGGTTATAACCAAATGTTAACCTTCCATTGATCCCTCCAATACGTCCACCTTGCTAATTGAAAACCGTGAAATTCCAAAACATTGTAAAGCATCTGAATCAAAACTTTTCTTGTCAACTAGGGAGTCACCTTTCCGTAATCGACCCGCTCTGTTCCCTTTTCCTATGTGTCCTCCTTTTCCCCCACCTCCTTCACTTCTGCCCCTGCCGCCTTAAACGATCGGGCCTTCTTCCTAACTGCGCAATCCACTCCTCGGTGGTTGAACCCCCCAGAGTACAGGCATCTCCCGTCCGCTAACCTCTTTGCCCTTTCTTCATCGGATATCCTCCTTCTGCCCGCACTAAGGTCATTAGGTGCTGGTCTGGTATATCCGGCCACGGTTCCTGCTGGTGCGGTTTCTGTTGTCCTCGGGGGTGCTGGTTCTCTCGGTGCGCTTGTTGATCCCGTCCAGGAAGTCCATTTATGTTGCGCCGCTTTCTCAGCCTTCCTTTGTCGGATCTGATTATCCCTCTTCTGGCACAGCGTCACGAACGCGGGGAGCTCCTCGGCCATGTCAGTATATATGAACGAATCTTTCATTTCTTCAGATAACCCCGACCTGGGGGCGTTCCTAAGGGCCAACAGATTCCAATCTAGATCAGCAGCAATAACTTGAAACTCAGCATAATCCTGAGAGAACTCTCGGTTTTTTTGTTTCATTTCCTTCGTGTTTCATTCTGTGTTGGCCACTCGGTCGGAATCCCCAAAAGCTGCTTCCAGGAGTTGTATCAAAGCTGGTAGCCCTTCCAGTCTTATGTCCCCATTCTCACGGACGTGGGGCAGGATTTGTTTCAAGGTGACCCCGCTCAGGCGATTAAACGCGTACCTCATCTTCGACTGTTCGTCAGGAAAACTGCTGGGTTTGTGTCGGATGACCGTCCGAAGTTGTGCGATCAAGCTTCTCAACTCAGTTCGATCCAACCCTGAGAAGTCCGGGGAGTCGGGAAATTTCTGTCCTTGTTCTTCAAATCCGTGGGGAGCTGGTGGGGCTGCGCTTGCGGCTAAGGATAGCGCATTCGCTAACTGCATCCTCAAATTCTGGCTCTCCTAGCTGGCTTCCCGGGCGTCTCGTGTGATGTCGTCCAGTTCCCTCCGTAGATCTTCATCAGTTCCCACCATTCGTGGAGTCCTCCGAGCTTCTTCGAGTTCATCCCTCAATTGATGGATGTCCTGTTCGAATGTCGTATGGTCGCAGGAGGGGGGCAGAAATTGTTCCGTCTGTAGGTCGGTGATCTTTTTCTGTAGGGCGATTATCTGGTTCGGGTGATCGCACACCGCTTGGATAGTTTGCACGGGTTGTGAGTACTGGGCGATCCTCACCATCACCTCCTGGGCCTGTACAAAGGCGTCGGTAGTGGCAGCGGTGCCCATCGTTTCCTTGTCGAGATCTAGAAGGGCCAAGATGGTGCCCTGATCCTTGGGGGACACCAGCGCCGCTCGGGGTTCCTGTGATTCTGACAGTACAGTGCACTAGGCACATCTACCAGTTCCAATTAAACTGGTCGATTTCGGAGGGGGTAGGCGCCGGTGGTTTGATGATAATCAAGGGGACTTCGGGGCCCTTTGCTGTTGCTGCTGCTGCTAGAGCGTGGCCCTCAGTTTCGTGGGTTCCGCGGCAGTCGTGTCCTTCACAAAAGCAGGGAATATCTGCTTCGCAGTCAAACCAGGAGTAGGCGCCCCAATACTTAGTCCAACTATTTCCAAATACTGGGTCGTCAATTTCTATACCTCCTGTTTATGCGGCGGCTTCGGGCCAATATAGATTCCACGGGGAGGGAACTTCTGACTGTTCCCAAAAGTAAGCAGGATGCCAGGTGTCGTCTACCTCAGTTTTCAATAATCCTTCGATGCTTTTGAAGACGTTCAATTGTTCGGGTTCGGATAGCGTGCAGGGAGTCCCAGCGAGATCAAACCAATTTGTCCTGGATGTGCAGTTAATGTCGTATTTTTGCATTCGAATATGGTGATCGATGGGGGTAATATCGGATATCAAATCCGGTAAGCTGTCTGCGGATATCGTCGCAATCGTCGCAAATATGAATCCAGTAACGTTCCGGTCCTAAATATACCCAACAGGATGAGGAGCAAGGTTTGTGACAATACCTACAACTGTTCGAATGGTGCAGGCACATATATCGTCTCGAGGTCGTAGCTGCAGTAAATGCAGATCGTAATCAACCTGTCAGTATCTTCGTGAAAATACCAACACAAATCAAGGCAAAGAGTCAGGCAATGTTGACAAAACATCCGCTATCAGGTGCATTTATTGGGGACTAGTTCTAATGTGACGGGCGGGGTTGGGCGCAGGTGATAGTGATGTTGCAAAACTAAACTCGATGTGCGTGTCGAGAGACAAGAACAAAGCCGAAGAGTCAAAGTATTTTCCAAAGTCGTACTGTTGATTGCTATACAAGAGAATGAGTAAAGAGAGAAGAAAAAAGAAATCCTCCAACACCAACAACCTCTCTGTATATACACTCTGTGCACTACCCTCGAATCATCTCTCATGCTTCGATGTACCGACCAAATAATCTCCCCATGATCTTACACACCCGAAAACTCTTCTTATCAGTACAACCACGCCACATCATCCGACGTCGCACACTTCTTCCTTCGTCTCCGTCTAATTCTTATGTCACCACATTGTTCCCACACCACTACCGGTTCGTCGCATTACTCTAGAACCTTCGTCCCCGCATTCCCTAAATGATTGACTTCCTTTCCCCTGGTTCCTGCCCATCTTTCTGTGTACCTGAACGAACGTAACCTTATCTCGTCCCAATTCCTTTGCGCCGTGACAGGGCGTTGAATCAATCATCGCAAATATGGATCGACTACCAGTTGGGTCCAATATACACCAAACAGGGAGAAGAACAGCATTCGCAGCAGTACTTACAACTGTTTGAACAATGTATACATGTTTCGTGTCTGAAGGTCTTGGCTACAATAAATGCAGACCGTAAGGTCACTGTCAGAATCTGGGTGGAAATACCCATACAAACCAAAACAGGGAGTCACAGGGAGTCAGGCACTGCAGACAGAACATCAAAAATCAGGTAAGTGGTGATGGACTCATTCTTGTGTAATGGGCGGGATCGGAAGCAGATGATCCTGATGTTGGTTTGGTGAAATTGCAATTGATATTCAGGGATCAGATCAATGGCAGGAGTCAAGCTATTTTCCAAAGTCATACCATTGCTTGCTATACAAGAGCACAAGTAAAGAGAGAAGAAAATGAAAACCTCAAATGCCATACAACCTCTCTATAAATACACTTCATCTGGCACAATCGAATCATCTTATATGCTTTGATGTCCCATCCGAATCAACATACCATGATCTTACACACAATTGCCAGATTCCATGTCAAACCAATCACACCACAACATCCAAATGTTGCAACTTTTCTCACCTCTCTCCCCTCACCACGTCTTACCAGCACACCCTTCCCTAACTTCCTTAGTTCCTCTAGAACATTCCCCTTATCTTCCTAAATGAGTGACCTCTATTATCCACATTCCTGCATATCTTCCTTCATACCTTTCTTAAATGAATGTTACTATTCCTTCTAACTTCTTGCGCCGTAACAAATTGCAGCTCCCACTATCTTCTTGTTTCGCCCTCTCGGTGAATCAAATGGCATCATAATCCCAATCTATGTCTGAACATTATGCCCATTGACACATCTGTACTGGAGACCTCCATTGCATCTTGACTGTATGATTAATTGAAAGCCACTGTCCATGTTTCTATACCTGACACGATCCAATATCTCGGTATGACTTTTACTCGAGATGGCAACAAACCATCATTTGCCATCAATCCGATCAGCTATATCAATGGAATACTTAGCCGCTTTGAGATGTCCGACAGCCGAATGCGCTCTACTCCAATGGAGATCGGCTAAAAATGCCATACCATTCAGGCCGATGAGCAGCCTTTCCATGTGAGAATATACCAACAAGCTATTGGCTCAAATCTCTATGCCGCTGTCATTACTTGTGAAGATATCACCACTGCCACCACAGTTTTAGGTAGTTATGCCACCCAGCCCCCGACTCTCCATTGGGAAGCGGTGAAGAATCTACTTCAATATCACTGAGGCACTACCGACTACAAAGTAACGATCTATGACCCAGGCCTTGGGCATGACGCTCAATCAATCTTCTGCTACGCAGATGCCGACTTGGGGGGAGAAGCAGAAACGAGCAAGTGTACCTCGGACATCGCCTTCTATGGCCTCAGAACCCTTGTTATTTGGAAGTCAAAGAAGCAGAGCGTAGTAGCCCAATCGACAATGCAAGCATAGATGATTGGCACTCCGTATGGCAAAGTGCGGATCGAGTCCCTCCAGGATCTCATATCAGAGATAGGAATTAACAGAGGCATCATGTAAAGGCACGTACGCCTGCGCTCGGCTAGGTAGGCTCACCTGCGGTAATTGAGTGGATATGGTTGCAAACGTGGACTTGGGTGATAGTAGGTGTAGATGTGTGGTAAGATTATCGCTAGAGATCTGAGGCTCGTGGCGAGCCGACTATATAAAATGAATGTTACCCGGCCCTGGACACGTCACGTGCAACCGTGCCGTTACATCATCCCCCTCTTTAGGTGCAGACCTCCTGGGCTGCATAACCCCGTACAAGAGTAGGAAAGGGAAGAAATGGAAAGAAAGCAATCAAACAACCGTTCCACGTACGCAATCGTACAAACCCATAAGTCCCACAACCGATCGGTACAGCTCAATGGCAACCTTTCCGCGGATCCGGCGCACGGGGAAACTTCACCTCCCATTGACTGAGATCCGGAGGTGGTAAAACCCGTGCCGACGCCATTTATACCGGGCCGAGATCCAAAGAAGAGAAGAAGAGTAGAGAGAAACAAGAAAACATCCAAAAGTGATCCCGTCTCCATATCTCCACTTCCAAACCCCTGCTCCAACGACCATCATTCCCGTAGCTCGTATCTCGGCGTAGGTTATTTTCAGAATCATCAAGGTGGTAGAGCGTCCGCTCATGACTCGGGATCGATGTGAGCTTCCGCTGCCGGCATCGTACGTAGCCTTCGGTGATCATCGATCATATACATCAATGGCATGTCATTCGTCGACATCTAACACGTAAGCTTCTTTAGGATGGTTAAACTTACCGAGTTCAAGCGCGCTAACGCTGTCTGAGCTCTGTGCAGTGCATCCGCATACTCTGTAGAGTATATCTTGCAGCCGGTAGTCATCGGTACTCGGCATTGACTCGTAGATGCTGTTTGTCTCTTTGGTGACCATCCGGTTGACTTCATGGTTGCGATCTCGACAGGCAGCTTTAGTAGCATCTTCATCGACTTGGTAGACTTGCTGGTCAACTCTCAGTAGACTCCTTGGTGCGTGTCTCGGTAGACTGCCTCCAAGTGGGCTTTGAGTTGTTGGTAGGACTTGATTGTGTAGAGGTGGTTATCTCCCCCTTTTGAAAACTCGTTGCTCCGTCGACGTCGTTGTCATCATATCGATTGTCGATTGCCATCGTGGCTCGGTAGCACTGTAATCGTGATTCGGGATTGTAATTGTAATCTCCGTTATTCGACACATAATTTGGTTCGGCTTTCACTTCGTCTGCAGACTCTGACTATCTCCCTTCGGCTTCGGTCGTCCTTCCGCGTCGCCCTCTGTCCAGTGACTACCCTGACTTGCTCTGCCTGTTGACTTACTGCCGTACGAGACGTCCTAATGTCCTCACTCTCGACCTCGCTGCAACAGCTATACTTCGTCCATCCACATTCGGGTGCCCGGTTGACTTCGCTTCGTGTATTAACTTCTCATAATCTCTCTGGTGCACTTGCATGTACACTTATCATCCGTCGTGTGTTCGGTGATCATCGTCTCCAATGGCTGGGCGTACCCGCCGGCTTTCCTCTGCTGTGCTTGCCACTTTTCCTTCAGGTACGCTTGTCGACGTTTTCTGAGTCAAGATTGACGATTCTTCACGTGGTGCACTTGTCGCTGCTAGCCGTCTCCATTGGTGAATGCACTTCGCGGTGCTTCGTTTTAGCACTTCTGGTACGGTGTGGTGAACCGGCGGAGCTAGAAGGCAGAGAGCCCATCATCAACACTCCGCTGTACCTCTCGCGGCATTCCAAAGGGAATTCGTGAGAAACAGCGGTTCTGGCTCGAGGAGCGTAGGAAGAGGGTGAGAAGATATGATACTACCTGGCCATGAGGATCTACGAATCCCGGAAAGCACGAGTGAGACCAAAAGATGGGAAAGATAGAGTGTGTAATTCGGAAGTCGATTGCGGTCTCCAATTGTGTATCTCGGGGTAGCCGAGACTGAGTCGGCATCTCAATCCGCAATGTAATTTCGTAGCTTTGTATTCCCGGAATGAATTCTGAATCATGTCCGGCTTTGTAATTCTGGTATGCGTCTGCTTCATTCGGTATCTCTAAAAAGTGCTCGGCATCGTACTGGGTGGAGCCATACCGCCGGTACATCGTGTATCTGCATAGCTGCGCTCAATTGCAACTTTCGTACCATAAATTCAATAGTAAGTGATCTCAAAAAGGGTATAACTTCACATAACCTCGACATCGTCATACAACAAGCATGACTGATTGTCTCTCCCGTAATCCATCTCCGGTCATCTATCTCCGGCACTGCAAAGTGCACTTCACCACTCTCAATTGTCTGTGAGAATTTGCTCCAAACTTTGGACTCGCACTCGCTCGTACGACTCCATATCTGTTCCACCCGCGTTAGCCAAAGGAATCGAAACGGATGGATGCGGTGAAGGGGAAAATCCAGGAGTCGCGGTACCGCCGGCCCGACACAATGGAGCATGACCGTGGAGAGCAGTTCTCCCTTCGTGACTCGGCGAGCCGGTAGCAGTCAGTCAAGTCTACACGAGTTGGGTTCCTCTTCCCCCGCACCTACCGCCGCTGCTCCTGCTCGCTCATCCAGCCTACGAGGGTATTCACATTTCTCGTGAGTCCGCTCTACAGTAGCCCCCAGCAATCCAGTGCAATCCTCTACTCGTAGAGCGAAAGCCACAGCAACCACTTCGCTAGCAAGCAGGTCAGCAATTGTTGCGGCCGAAAGCATCACGCTGCTAACACCTCTCCCTTCGGGTTGACCAAGTTGAGTACTCACAATATCGTGCGAACCTCTAGGGTTTGCAACGACAGTAATCGCTTTCGCGATGATTATAACTCCCTCACAATGGTAGCTCGGTGCCAGAAGGCATGGATATCATCCCTCACCCGTAGACGGGTGTCTGAACGCTGACCTCGGTCTCCCCTGGATGCTGGCATGTACGCCATTGCTTCAGTTCCGTGTTGACACGAGAAGATGATGGAGAAGAAGAGAACAAGATGAATTGTCTGTCGATCCAAAGAGAAGGAAAACTATGGAGTTATATACGAAAGAGAGAGAAGGAAAACTCAATGCCGACTGCCAAAGCCGAAGCCCAATGCCGAGTACCAGTGCCGAGCCCTCCTCCTCACCATGGGGGCAGGCGAGGCTGGTGGGGGCAGGCGAGACTGGTGGGGGCAGGCGAGGCCAATGGGGGCGGTAAGCCACCGGCCTCATGCCCGAGCCCGCCAGCACCAAGCACTAGGGAAGCCACCGGGCCAAATCCCTTGTCAACATTCCGCAGGCCCTAGAGTTCTGGATAGTGGCTATTGGACCGCGTGCACACAGTTCATCTCTTATCTTTCATCTCATATCTTCTCTCATTCGCAGTTATCGCAGTCGATCATCGGTGTCATGGTCTCCTCTGTAAGTGCATTTCTCTCGTGCAATGACTCGTCTGTAGGTCCTTCATCTTCATAGGTGCGTTTGGCTTGTGGATGGCGCTGCATTCGAGTAATGTATCATAGGTGTGATTCGATTGTAGAGTTCTTCATCTTCAAGGTGGATGTCGTTCGCTCTTGCAAAGCATCTCCTCCGTTGGTGTACTTCGATGCTGCAATCATGCTGCTCCTTGAGTAGGCTTCTTTCTCCTCCTTGAGTGGGTTTTGTTCGTCTCTTTCGTAGGCACTGATTCCCGGTAGGCTGCTCATTCCCGGTAGGCTGCTTCTCATTCGTACATGGGATTCATTTGGCATTCCCATAATTGCGCTTCCTCAGTCTTTCATCGTGTGATGCAGCCGTGTTGACTCACATATCGTCTCCATCTTGGTGTATGGCTCTTTGCTGGTGACTCGACACGTTAAGGGACAACGTGATCGTAATTGCATCACATCCGCCAATCGGTGATTGATTGCAGCCTTTAATAGGTAATCATTTCCGTGGATTGTATGCGATATATCTCGTTGAGCAGGTTTTAGACTCGTATCTCGGTACTGGTAGAGATTGTTAGCATTGGCTGTGACGCGTCTCGGTGGCCATTGGAATCATCTCTGCTGCAATCAAATGCCTCGATTGATTGCAGCCGTCGGTAGGTAGTCTTCTCCGTTGATCCTATGCAATATATTTCGTTGGGGGGGTTTTAGACTCGATTCTTGGTACTCGGAGGTATTGTCGACATTGTCTGACTCGTCTTGGTGGCCATTCGAATCATCTCTGCCACCGTCAAATGACTTGATTGAAGGATGAACTTCTTACGACTCATCGCTCGTATAATTGGTAGGTCTCTAGAGTCGTCTCTAAGTGGATTTATGACTGTTGACTTCGTTTTCTTCCTCGTCGAAATAGGGGTAAACTCGCAAATCCCGTGAGCGAAACATATCCGTTGACTGAAGAGCGATAATAGTGTAAAGACACGTACGCCTGCGCTCGGCTACGTAGGCTCACGTGCGGTAATTGAGTGGATATGGTTGCAAATGTGGACTCGAGTGATAGTAGGTGTAGATGTGTGGTAAGATTATCGCTAGAGATCTAAGGCTCGTGGCGAGCCGACTATATAAAATGAGTGTTACCCGGCCCTGGACACGTCACGTGCAACCGTGCCGTTACACATTAGGCGTATTCTCAATGACGGCATAAACTGCGTCACGACTCTCAACTCGGGCAACATCTAATTTGATAGCCGGCACTTACGACTCCGGTACCACTCGATTCATGATGCCATTGTCAAAGGCGAGATCGAGATCAAGCATGTGGCAGGTATGGAGATGCTGCCAGACGCACTCACTAAGACCCTCGGGGGAGTTAGACTCCGCAAATTTGTGGAGGATATTGGACTCGGATAGGATCACAGGCAGGACTTCTGGATTTCCTTTGTTTTAGATAATGTATTTGGATCTACACTGTATGCTTGGATTTTCTTTGGATAAGGATTTATTGGGATTTGGAACTCGGAGGAGGATTTCAGACTTTCGTTTATTTCTTTGGTTTTGTTTCATTTCGTCCGGAAAGCCTTTGCCCAACGGGGGAGTGTTGACTAGGGATTTGGCCCGGTGGCTTCCCTAGTGCTTGGTGCTGGCGGGCTTGGGCATGAGGCCGGTGGCTTACCGCCCCCATTGGCCTCGCCTGCCCCCATCAGCCTCGCCTGCCCCCATCGGCCTCGCCTGCCCCCATGGTGAGGAGGAGGGTTCGGCACTGGTACTCGGCATTGGGCTCCGGCTTTGGCAGTCGGCATTGAGTTTTTCCTTCTCTCTCTTTCGTATATAACTCCATAGTTTTCCTTCTCTTTGGATAGACAATTCATCTTCTTCTCTTCTTCTCCATCATCTTCCTCTCGTGTCAACAGGCTGTCTGTTGAACCATATGGACCTATCTCCGAATATTCTCTGTGCTGTCAGTTTTGGCCGGAGGTGTTTCTTTTGCCCTCATCTGCACATGAATAGTGCCACCTCCATTTTGGCGGTATCAAACTGTAACCCTCGTCTACTTGCTCACTCGATACTGTTCGCTATACATCTCTCAAGTATGGTGATGACCTGATTGACATCCCTTCCAGTCACTACTCAGCGAGGTTGTCCACAAATGATATCTCTTAACCTGAGACGTACTCCTTGACCTATTTGATCAGTCGCGAGGTGTATATCACCACGAGAATCGGTTAAACAGGTGAGCCCTGTGGAACCCCTGCTTCCACTGGGTGTCTTTCCATGGCATTGCCCTCAAGTATCATCTCCGCCGTTCTCTCTGAGACAACGCTCTCGGACCCAGTGCATTTCTGTCTCTATGCCGGCTTCGCGAAGATTCCTTGCGCTCAGGCCCATCCAGTTGCATACCGCCAGCCGTGGAGAGTATTTACCCGAAGCTCTGAGAGCCAAGTAACGTTCAGGGATTGGCTTATTTGGGACTAAGTAACCGATCGAGTGACCTTCATGCTAATCTTATAGACCGTCTGCACTTTGCTTTGCTCTCTGGTAGTGTGACACAAGGGATGAAAACGGGTTGGTAATCCCGTCCAAAAACAGTCCCGTAAAAGTGCCAAGACGGGATGACATGACTGACTCTGAATCCCGTCCCGTTACCATCTCGCGGTTCACGCTATACTGCTATGTCATCAATTATATCTCTAGTGTGAAATGTAGCTCCGTAGTTCGAGTTTATTCGCAGATGATGTTGCTTCATGGAGTCACCGGTTACCAAGTCCATAGAGTAACTGAACTGACTATGAGGGGATTAAAGGGCTGTCATACTCTAAGTAGAGTGAATACAGTATGATTAAAACAAAAAAACTGAACTGACTAAAATAGCAGTTATGCGTTATGGTCAATAAGCAACAATCACCCTGACCAAAAAACATTGCTGAGGAATATTGCACCGAAAACAGTGCTACCAAACAATCACTTGTATAAAAGTGAGGCACAGGTTTGTGTAAATAGTAAATACCAATTGAACATTCCGTAAAACCAACCCAATAACTTCTGTTCTAGTCCATTCACAGAAGCGGTTCCTCCGCGGAGTACCCAGTCAGCTCACGGAGGCCCGCCTTCCATCAGCTGACTGGGTAGCTCGCGGAGTCCGTACCCCACCTCCATGAAGTGACCGGTTCGTTCACGAAGTCAATCAAAAATTACCAACGCTGTGCTCTGCACGCATATATGTGCATACCGGCATGTATGTACACCCAGCGCAGCGCTGCTAAATACGTTCAGCCCAGCGCAACTATTGCAATGCGAAGATCGAGTGCACACTTCATTGCCATGGCCGAGATGGTGGTGCACAGTGCACAACTACTAAAACTTCTACAGCGCTATCTGGTACTGTCAATCTCGAACGAAACAAAAGATCAGCTCCACCCAAGCCAAGTCAAAATGAATAATGCCGTCGAGCAAATACACAAGGAGATGTTTGCAAGCGTATTGATCTCACATCGGCCGAGGATAGTGCAGATGAGAGCAGCGATTTGACGAAACTGGATACTGAGGATGGGGATGTTCTCGAGGAGGAAGAGGTCACTGGGGAGAAAGAGGAAGAGGGGAAGGAGGGAAATGAGAAAGATGACACGGCCTCAAACGATGACACGAAGCACTGGGTAATTGTAGTTACGCCAGGATGCCCAGGATGAAGCCGATCGTAGCGATGATGTACAGAGTATTTATATGTTTTGGTTGACTCAGTGAACGAACCGGTCAGTTCACCGAGGAGGAGTACGGACTATGCGAACGACCCAGTCAGTTCACGGAAGCTGAGCCTCCGTGAACTGACTGGGTACTCTGCGGAGGAACCGCCTCCGTGAATGGATTAGAACAACATTAATTCCTACAAACGCTACAACCTTCTTCTAGGAGGGCGTGTACCGGAAAGGGCCCCGGAAGTTTGTATAAATCCGAACATCGACTTTTCCGTAAAACGCAACGAGTGGATACAGTCTTCTCCGAATGAGTTCGCTATTTTGTATGGTCTCTGACGGTACTGTGTTCAATATACGGTACATTTTGCGGATAGAAGAAACCTACTATGCTTCTGTCCGTTGAGAGTAAAGAAATAACTTTCATTTTTCCAGTCTACCCCACATCCGATCACATCGCCACTCGAGTATTTTAGACCGCAATTAGCTATTTCGTATGGAGGCTTATTTCCCTGTGAGCAGGTACCATTGGAATAGTATGCAGACGAAAAACAATAAGTCTGTGGAACGTTGTATGGGAGGATGTGTTCACAGCAAAATCCAACGCCCATATAGCTAGTTTAATTAGTCTAGTGTGGATGTAGTATGATAGATAGTGACATACAATTCCGACGGCGATTCAACAACAGTAACTTCGAAATAGTTCGTGCCGATATATCCTGGAGGAAACGGATGATCGCCCTTCACGGAACACCGCATTTGTGGTATTGTGCCTAAGACCTGTTAGTTTGAGTGGTGAAATTTATATTCAACCATTACCAAAATACTGTAAATTTACTCCGCCCCTTTGAAGCTGAATCGACACACATGCATGTTCACTAAGCCAGTTCAGTGGAGGAAACACGGGACTGTTTGAATCATGCACTGTGCCCGCTAATTGTTGCAAGGCATATGCATTCTGCGATTGGAATGCAGTCATATATGGGGTCCAGTTGTGTTCGTCCGGACTGAAATAGTATCCATCAAGCCCTAGGAATATATTAAGAATTTCGGCAACACCACTTTGCACGGCAGCATGTACAAGTTGCCTATATATCTCATTCAGGGTGATTTTGCTGCATTTAGTAAGTAGACCTCGGATATAGCCAAGCATTCCGAAGTAGGCTACAGCTCTGACAGAGGTTGGGTGGACTCCAAACATTCCGTCACGATCAATTAGTAATCGCATCACCTTGTTTCCGCTACGTGAGTTTCCAGCTGCAGCTGTAATGATGGACTCAGTGATATTGATATCTGGTTGGGAGGAGAGGAGCAACTTCATCACCTTTTTGCCGCTTATCTGGTTTCCTGCCGTGGCCGTGAGGATAGGCTCCGTTATTTCAATGTCAGGATAGTGGGAGAGAAGGACCTTCATCACTTTCTCGCCGCTATAGGAGTTCCTTGCCCCAGCTGCGATGATGGGTTCGGTAATTTCGTAGTTCGGGCGAACAAATAGAAGCACCTCCATCACCTCCATACCTGCCCGCGAGTTTTCTGCTGCGGCCATGAAGACAGGCTCCGTGATGTCAATATTGGGACGGGCGGACAGCAGTGCCAGCATCACCTCGTTACCTATCTCCGAGTTTCCTGCTGCAGCGGTGACGATAGGCTCCGTGATTTGGATGTCTGGGCGCACAGACAGTAGCATTTCCATCACGTGCTTACCGCTCTTCCAATTTCTTGCCGCAGCTATGGCGATGGGCTCGGTGATATGGATATCTGGACGAATAGACAGAAGCATCTTCATCACCTCCTTGCCGCTGTCCGAATTTGCTGCCGCAGCTTTAATGATGGGCTCGGTGAATTTGATATCTGGAGACTTGGACAGTAGCAGCTCCATCACCTTTTTACCGCACTTCCAGTTGCCAGCTGCAGCCATGACGATAGGCTCGGTGATTAGGATGTCAGGGTAATCGCAAAGAAGGAGCTCCATCACCTCCTTGCCGCAGTCTGGGTTTGCTGCTGCCGCTGCGATGATGGACTCAGTAATCTCGATGTTTGGACCCACGGACAGTAGCATCTCCATCACCTGCGTGACGCTTTTCCAGTTTCCTATTGCGACCATGATGATGGGCTCTGAGATCTTGAAGTCAGGACAGGCGGTGAGCAGCACCTCCATTACCTCATAACCTATCTCCGAGTTTCCTGCTGCAGCCTCGACGATAGACTCTGTGATCTGAATGTCTAGGCGCTTAGATAGTAGTAACTCTATCACCTCCTTGCCGCACTTCCAGTTTTTTGCTGCGGCCTTGAGGATAGACTCGGTGATTTTGATGTCTGGATGGTAGGAAAGAAGCATCTGTATCACCTCTTTACCGTTGTTTGAGTTTCCTGCAGCGGCTTTGATGATGGGCTCGGTAATCTCCATGCTTGGACGGATGGACAGTAGCATCCTTATTATCTTCGCGCCGCTCCAAAAGTTTTTTGCCGCGGCCGTAACAATGGACTCGGTGATTTCAATGTCGGGACGGTAGGAGAGAAGAACCTCCATCACCTCCTTACCGTTACACATGTTACCTGCGGCAGCTTTCACTATGCATTCGGTGATCTTAATGTCGGGACGGGTTTTTCGGGCGTACAGCAGTATCGCCATCACATCTTTACCGCTACCATCATTTTTTGCCGCGGCTTTGAGAATGCGCTTGGTGATCTGGGTATCGGGACGTGCAGAGAGCAGCATCTTCATCACCTCCCTGCCGCTCTTTCGGTTTGCTGCTGCGGCAGTGAGAATGGACTCGGTTATTTCTATGTAAGGACTGTGGGAGAGCAGGATCTTCATGACCATGCCGCGGTCTGAGTTTCCTGCCGCAGTTTTGACGATGGGCTCGGTAATCTGGACGTTTGGACGCACGTATAGCAGAATCTTCAGCACTTCCTTTCCGCTGTGCGGGTTTCCTGCCGCAGCTATGACAATCGACTCGGTGATACGGATATCTGGACGAACAGACAGAAGCATCTCCATCACCTCCTTGCCGCTGTTTGAATTTCCTGCGGCAGCTTTGATGATGGGCTCAGTGAATTCAATATCTGGAGACTTGGAAAGAAGCAGCTCAATCAGTTCTTTGCCACTGTGGGTGTTTTCTGCTGCGGCTGTAATGATGGGCTCCGTGATATCGATATTTGGACGAGCGGACAGTAGCACCTTCATCACCTCTTTACCGCTGCTCAAGTTTCTTGCCGCAATTTGGACTATTGGCTCTGTAATCTCGATGCACGGATATTCGGAGAATAGTAATTCCATAACCGCTTTGCCGCTGTCTAAGTTCCCTGCGGCAGCGGTGATGATGGGCTCGGTGATCTCGATATTAGAAAAATGAGAGAGGAGGACCTCCATCACCTCCTTGCCGTTCTTCCCATTTCCTGCAGCAGCCATCACGACAGGAGAGGAAATCTCTATATCTCGACAGGCAGACAGTAGAGTCTCCATCATATCTTTACCGTTTACACACGTATTCCCTGCCACGGCTGTCAAGATCGACTCGGTGATCACGATGTCGGAAAGGGAAGACAGCAGCGCCTGCATCACTTTCTCCCCGCAGTTATTGTTCTTGATGGCAGCTGTGAGGATGGGCTCGGTGATTTGAATATCTGGCTGAGCGGACAGCAGCATTTCAGTTACTTTCTTGCCACACTCCAAATTTTCTGCCGCAGCTACGAGGTTGCGCTCAGTTATGTTGATGTGGGGATCATGAGAGAGAAGGATCTCTATCAGTTGAATTCCTCTTTGCGAGTTTCCGGCCGCAGCAGTGACAATGGGCTCTGTGATATTGATGTCCGGTCGGGCAGACAGCAGCACCTGCATCCCCTCTTCGCCGCGGAGGGAGTAGTTTCCTGCCGCTGCTGTGAGGATCTGCTCGGTGATATCGATGTTCGGACGGGCAGACAACAGCGTATTTATCGCCTTACCGCTGTACAAGTTTTTTGCTGCAGTTATGATGATTTTCTCGGTGATATCCATGTCGGGACGGGCAGAAAGCAACACTTCCATCACTTCCTTGCAGCTGCTAAAGCTCCCTGCCGCAGCTGTGATGATGGGCTCGGTGATTTCGATGTAGGGATAGTTGGAGAGAAGAGCCTCCATCACCTTACCGCTGTGGCAATTCTCTGCTGCAGCGTTGACGATGCACTGAGTGATTTGGATGTCAGAATGAGCAGATAACAGCAACTTCATCACGTCCTCGCCGCTCTTCCAGTTTCTTGCCGCAGCTGCGATGATGGACTCGGTAATTTCTATGTTGGGATCGTAAGAAAGAAGGATGTCCATCATCTTATTACCACTATAGGTGTTCCAGGCGGCAGCTCTGACTATACTCTTGGTGATATGGATATCTGAACGCGCAGACAGAAGCAGCTCCATTACCTTCGCGCCGCAACCCGTGTTTCTTGCCGCGGCAATAACGATGGATTCTGTGATTTCGATATGAGAATGGTGGGAAAGAAGGATCTCTATCAACTCCTTGCCCCTGCTCTGATTCCCTGCCGCAGCTCTGACGATGCGGGTGGTAATTTCAATATCAGGACGGGCGGACAGCAGCACCTTCATCACCTCCGTTCCGCTGCCCCAGTTCCCTGCCGCGGTCGTGACCGTCGCCTCGGAGATCTCAATGTCAGGACGGGCGGACAGCAGCACCTTTAACACCTCCTTGCCACTCTTCCAGTTCCCTGCTGCCGCCGTAATAGTGGCCTCCGAGATCTCGATGTTGGAACGGGTGGATAGCAGCAATTTCATAACCTCTTTCCCGCTACTAATATTGCTCGCCGTGGCCTTAACGATGGGCTGTGTAATATCTATTTCAGATCGGGCTGATAGCAGAGCTTCCATCACTTGCTTTCCTTCACCACAGTTCTCTGCTACGGATATGATGATTGGCTCGGTAAGTCGTATTTCTGGGCGTGAGGACAGCAGACGAACCACAGCAGCGTGGCCGTTAGCAGCGGCCGCCTGGAGCGCGGTATTATATTGGCCGCCCTGAGCATTGATATCAGCGCCATGAGCCAAAAGCTCTTCAACGAATGCGATCAACCCCAAAGCTGCTGCAATTTGAAGCGGTGCTGTATTCTGAAACTTCAACCAAGGTAAGAACCCGTGTGAGATCGTGAATATCTGGTAAGCGAGATTTGTTTTCCGTGGAGAGTCTGCCAGGTTTCGGAAAGCGGTACGCAATACCTGATATTTATGACTTCTTTGGTCTGACCTTCTTGTATGTTCAGGCCAATGTATTGCAGCGTAGTCCAGGAACGGTAACTTGAGCCGTAGACATTGTGCCTCGACTTCAGACTCCCACATATATTCACCCGTGACAGGACCATCTTCACATTCATCGAAAGCCAAATAAGTCAAACAGGACAGAGCAAGCTGCATGTTAGACTCTGCTGATAAGAGCCCAAAAGTGGGTAGCAGATGACTTGATGCATGACCTGCAGTTGCCACAGTCATGTTACTGAGGAAGTCTTTTGCAGACTGATGAACAAGATGGACTGTATTATCGGTTTCTACTCTGAGCATCGGACCAAAAATCAATCTAAGAACTTTCCTCATATCTGTTTGGATATCATCCTCTAACGAGGACATAGATCTATGTTCTGGCCGGAGAGCAATAGCTACTTTCAACTCTTGCAGAGTCAAGGGACGCAATGCCCAAACCACCCACTGAAGAATAATCTGTGCAGTTGTACGGTCTTTCATCGGTATTTTGCGTAAGATGTTTATATATACAGCTGGAAGATCGGGCGGCAACGTGTTGAGAGCCTTCCTGATAGCCCAGGGCGTTGTGTTTGTGGACCTTTTGAGATCTTCCAAAATCAGCGAAACCCACAGAAACATCCCTTTGGCGCCATCTATAAGGGACTTTTTCACTTCTGCACTGAGACTATCTGTAAACTGTAGCTCCTTATGAACTTCAGCTTCGATGAAGGCTGTTATATCTTTTTTCAAGTTCTCAGCGGCCAGCCGCATTTCTACGACCCCTGTCAAATACGATGTAACTGGTAAGTGCGGGCGACTAGTCATGATAATCTTGAGTGGCCTTATGGTGGTAGCTGTGGCTTCACGCAAGAGGTGCTGCAGCTGTTTCATGAGTTTTGTGCATGAACTTTCTTGACACTCATCTACAGTTTGTGAGCTACATATATGACTATTTCGGTTGAGGTTAAATACCAAGAGCATCAATTAAGATATAAACATGCCCACGATGGGGATCATTTATTATTCGTTCAAAGACTCGCCAGAGCATGGCAAAGGTCCATACCGTTTTCTCCTTGTCTGTAGTGTACTCGTGCTCGACCAAGAAGTGTGCAATAACATCAGGTACTTGCTTTAACAGCTGGGTAAGCAAGTTCACCAAAATTGCATAAGCAAGTTCACCAAAATTGCATGAGCAGTTCTCAATCGTTCATGCTTATCATCACAGAAGAAATATGCCATGTGAAGCCTCTTTCCCCGAATGATTTCCTTGGTCAGAAATGACAATAAGACACTCTTGCCACAGCCTGGATCTCCAGAGATCCAAAGAATTGCGTGGCCATCTTTTTCAGCCCATGTCCTGTAGCGCCAATCATCCAGAACCCACGTGCAGGTATTTTCATGACGTCTGAGCCAGAGTCCGTCACGGTAACTTTCGTAGTCTGACGGCTTCAAACTTTTCAAGCAGTTGGTATAATCCTGGGATCCTGCTTCCATTTATTTGTTATGGACTACTACCATATTCATGTCAAACAGAGGCACATACTTTGAAGGGTTTGAATATTTTTTGTTGCCACTGTAACGTAGTTATCAGTACGCTTCTACACAGCTAGTTTGTGGAAATGACCGCTATATACCATCGGACTTTGTAATACTATTGACCCACACCATCAAATACCTAACTACCGTTCGATAGGTTGGATTTTCTGCTGAGGCGAACTTAACCATATTCGTATGGTTTTCATCTACAGGAACTCGCTGTTCGTTTGGTATATATAGTTGGGATGAAAATCGGTTGACCATTTCAGACTCCTCGCCAACTCTCCCATATCTCCCCGAATCTGACTGGATGAAGTTAGCTTTGTTTAACGGAGTGAAGCTTTGTGCAGGTGGAGACCTACCCATTCAACTGTCGGAGTTTGTACCGTCTCATAAAAGCTGACAATGTTCGGCTTATACTCCTCCCAGATAGAGTTGAGTCCTTCTTTTTGATATTCAAGGAATTCCGAACCTTCCCTCAATTGTTTGAGCAAATTATGCTTTGATGTCTCGTAGCCACCGGACCCTGCATCAACCATTTCTTCTAAGTCGTAAGTCCGCATTCCCTGATGTGGGGTTCCGAAGAAAATTATCGAATGCACTGCATCTAGAATGTGTGTATGAGTCCGATTGCGTTTGCACTCAATTAATGCCTGAAGAACTTTCAGTCTGAATTTTTGATAGGTTTAATATGTAGGATACACGTACTTGTAAAATGAGGATACCCCCAAGACTGTGTCCAATGAATATGATAGGTCGGGTTTTCTTATAAGACATCATCAGTATGTGCAGTACAACATCTCCAATGGACACTATACCTACCTTAACTGAGACCCGGGCATTTTCAATATCCTGGATAAAGAGCCGTTGGTAAACCAGTAGCGTGTTGTCAGCTTTGTTGTGTCCAGCAAGACCATTGTCGTAACCGTAAATCATTATACGGATATTTGGAATATCATTTGGTAGCATGTCCTTCAGCCACATTTGCTGAGTTTCGCGGTTTCTCCAAGATCCAAAAGCATGACCTGTAAGGCTACTCACTGCAATCAGACTACAACAACCATAACGTCAGCATCAACATTTGGCTTCTACGAGAGTTGGTATTATCTAACTCAGCAGCTACGTCGCCCTTGGGGGTATTCAACGGCGTTAGGTTGTAAAAGTTACTGTCGATTTGAAGAATCGTATTGCTTGCCGATTCCGAGACCTTCTGATGGCTCAGTTGCTGTATGCGTGCGGTACAAGGATCAAAGCAGACCAACGCTATTTGAGTAGGGCTGCAACATGCGGGGTAGAGCGATGGTTGGTAATTCTGCCCCGTGAGGGATGGATCATTGGCGTGAAGAGCATCAAATAGGTCATTGTGACTCCAACTTAGTGGAATGCCGGATACCCGAAAACTCTTTGGCAGCGAAATTGAACTAGAGGGATTGTGGGAACCAGATTTAGATTGGTTGTTGCTGACAACAGGAAAATCGGTTTCGGTAATCATGCGCTTGGAGTTTCTTGCCGATGATTCAGTATCTGGTGGCTGCTTGCGTTTTCCATCGCGAACCCTAGGGTTCTTAATGAATTCCCGTTGCCTTGAACTTGATTGAGTGCTTTGTGATGTACTCGGTGTTTTCTGCGCGGACTCTCCGTGAGTATGCGAAGTAGTAAGCTTTCGTCGATTGAGAGCTGAAGCGAAGCCGGTTGTGCGCCGTTCTGTCATTGAGTTCGGAAGGCGTCAAATCTTAGCCAATCTGCCGAGGAATATGAGCGATATAATTGTTCAGCAGGAGATTAAAGAGTATTATAGCCTTCAGAGCAAACGTGTAGGTTCGATATAAAATATATTATATATGTAGCCTAGCAGTTGTGCGGCTGAATATGCTGTGACGTGGCAAGGAGTATAAAAACAAATTTGATTTACGAAGTATCAACTTATCGGTGTTACCATACATGCTTACTTATCAGGTGAACTTATTTATATGGCTGAAGTTGGTGACGGATTACCTTAACAGAGTGAAATAGGTATTCGGATTTGGTTGGTCCCGGCTATATTTGAGGTCTCGGTTTTTTGAAAACTACTTGGTCACCAGGTGTTAACACGTTTCAGTCTCGTTTATGGAAACATGTAAGGTATGGAAAGTACATTCCGGTCCCCCCCACTCCAAATCGTTACTCCGATTCTCGAGGCTAGATTTGTTGCTGCGCATTGTTATTGCCTCATCCGGAATGGTAGAACACAAAAATATGGTGTGCCACCAAGTCATCCGATTGGAGCGAAATATGTAATTCGATGTAGTGCCCTGATTACTTTCATTCTACGTGCACATACACACCTTTGACAGCCACTCTCTCTGCCTAATAATAGAAAGACATCGTATAGGGCGGTTGGCATGTGTAGATATTGGGGCACCTTCATTGGAGAAGAGCGATCAAGCGGTGAGGGACTTCCTATCGTCTACGTCAGGAGGTGCCCACGATGCTCAGTGGAGTGTATTTAGCAGTCTTTCTTTTTCTTTTCTTTTGTTTCTGTGTGCTACTATTCAGTTCAGTTTGCGATCGTTTGTTACGGGGTAGAAGTGTAGAAGGAGGAGTGCTCCCCTACCTAGGCGGCCACACGGTGGGGAGGGGAAGCGGGCACTGTCATACTCTGGATAGAGTGGATGCAGTGCAGGTGGGGCGGGCGAACAGAATGTTGTCTGTCGGTCTGAAAAACCACATTACATTCAAGCAGCCACAATGGCTCCACTTTTCACTCCTATCTAATCTTTCCCGCTTGCATAGAATGTAGCGCTATGTGCATGCAATTCCGCCCCTTGAACAGGCACCTATTGATAGTAAAAGTTTTTTCTTCCTAAAAAGTTGCATTTGAGAGATTACAAAACGTTTCCGTTCCAACTAGTCACGGCATTCATTAGTAGCAAGAATTAGTATAACATTAATGCTATACTATTTAAATACACTATTTATTATATTCACCCTATTTAGAATATGACAGCAGGCAATTCCCCTCTTTATTACTGTGATTGTAAACATCCTAAACTGGTGGGAGCACCTACCCCGCTTTTATGATTAGTACGATATAAATGAAGCATAATATCATTTAATATAATACATACTTCATTCGCTACGAGGTATGATAAATCTAAGATAGCTATCAAAGCTCATGAATTTTTCTTTGCGGTAGATTGTGGGGTTGTGGGTAGATTCAGGATATCAAGAGTACTTGGATTTACGTAGCACTAACAAAAGTCGGTGGACTAGAGATAGCTAAGATAAAAAATAGAGCCGGGGATATGATGTCCTCACTACGGTATCTCTTACCTGTATAGCTGTAGTGCTAATTCGAAACCTCTATACTATATAGAACATTACGAGATTTGAAGTTGAATTGACATTATGTTAAAGTACATCTGATATTTACGCTTAGAACCCCTGGCGCATTAATTCTCACATGATGTGCGGGGGTGTAAGCATACAACGCAACCTTATCTATATACCCTTATCGTTAGGAAGTGGAGAAGCGAAATTTGAAAACGCACTGTATTTTGTGCACCCAAATGACATGATCACACATTTTCACTAATAGACGAATCCTAGGTGATCGGAATTGTTATCTTGGTTCATTCGCTAGTGCCTCTCAGAAACCAGTTCTGCATCTACGGCTTGTTGTATTCGGGACCGAGGCAGTTCACAGAGCCTCAACGTTCGGAGGGGCACTAGCCAGTGGAACGGGATAATACCTAACAAGGTTCCGATCTTTCCCGAGTACTACACCTCGTTGTGCTCTTACTCATACATCACCTCCCTCTAAAATGTCTGCCGGTCGATATTCATTATGAGGAAAAGCGTTCAACATTCACTCTACCTCTCGTAGAATTTATCGCGCAACTGGATCAAAAATGAACGGAGTTTGGAGGTTCACACATGCTAGGTATTCTAATTGGATGTGATTTGGATCAGCTATGTTCAGCTCTCTTACTTGTTTGTTCCCTTTGGTATTCTTGCATTGGATGTTATCTGCGGGAATTATGCGATATCAACCTTACAATTATTACCTCGCAAGTTTGCAGGGGTTGTGCTCAAACCAACCGTGGGACACTTGGTGGGCAACGAACTGTGTTTGGTTTTGTGTTAATCATGCTGTATTGAGTATCAAATTGTGTTCTCGTGCGGTGTTCCTCAGTAAAATAAAACAAACTGCAATCCTTATCCCGGTTTACACTCCCCCTCACAAGCGTGCTAGTATGGAACACCGTACTTGTGTCTATTGCAAAAGCCTCAGAGCGCGTGCCGATAAGGAAAGCGAAAAGTTTTTCCCAGTGCATGCTGGGTTGGAAGAACTCCACCAGTGGAACATGCTTGTTCTTGCAAGTGTCTCAATGTCTGCGCTTCAATTGTGCACACCTGGCGATCAAGCATAACCACACGATTGTGCACGTGTATCTTTTACCGTAATAATTGCATACACATATTAAGAAAGCGAACACACCCATAATTTTTTGGGGGTGTAGACAGTCTGGATCTTTCTTCGTTCTTCGATTCTCCTATCGATCAGTAAAAAGAACAATAATAATTGGCAACTCTTAAAGCCTCGTAACATCCACAAAAAAATAAATCTAAGAAATTCAAGCAAAATTTCGAATTCTAACCAGCAAAGCGGATTCCAAAGTACAAGGGTCGAATAAGAGGCTGAACGCGCCGAACTCGCCAGACTCAGCACAAGTCTCTATACGGTCGATGGACCGATGGTGTATCTCGTTAAAGTCAGCCAACGACTAGTGAAGTTAGCCAAAGGGCCACTAAAGCCGAAAGCAATCGGGTCCAATCCAGTCAAATAGCAACCGAAGCCGATAGCGACCTCGCCAGTAAAACAGCGATTGAAGCCGAAAGTGAGCGGGACAAATCGAGCAACGGGCTCACTAATGCCAAACGAGAGCGTAAACATGCCGGCGCAAAGGCCAGGAAATCTGATAGCGAGGGCGGCAATAAAACGTTGCGAATTTCCCGGGTGTGGTTCCCACCCTGCAACCAGTGCTGACGCGAGCCTGATTGCCTGACCGGACAGCCTGTGAGTTTCACCCCGATGGTTCCGACCTTGCTACTGTTACGGAGCGCTGATGCGAGCCCAATTGGCCTCATCCACCAGCTTGTGAATTGCTCCCCGATGTTCCCACCCTTGCTACCGGTACCGAGTTCTGACGCGAGCTCGATGGCCTGATTGGACAGCCCATGAGTTTCACTCGGATAGTTCCGACCTTTCTACCGGTGCCAAGTGCTGATGCAAGCCCGATGGCCAGTTCCGACAGCAGGTGAATTTCTACCAGGTACTTCCCACCTTCTACCTGTGCTGATGTTAGCCCTCTGGCCGATCAGCCAGCAAGTGAGAGTCTCCCTGATGGCTCCCACGCGCTGACGCAAGCTTGAAGAACGCTTCCGACAGCGAGTGAGTGAGTTTCTCCTAATGATTGGTACTCATTGTCATCGGCGTCGAGTGCTGACGTCGTGGCAGACAGACATGGTGTGAGTTTTAAAACCTTGATGGTTCCCAACTTTGCTGCCTGTGCCATGTGCAGACTCGTCTCCTACGGCCCGATACAACAGCTGCTGAGATTATAGGGGTTGGGTGAGGCCAGGGTTGAATCAGGGTTAGGGGTAAAAATATACGTTTTCAATATTGATAGTGGGAGGGGAAGAGCACTACGCTGCAATTAAGGAAAGAATGTTGTGGTGGATAATCGAACTTTTCGTCAACTTTAACACTTCAGTACATGTGTAGAAGTGCTTTTTTTATAGTCCGTCACTGAGTTCGTGTTGCTCACACACACCCGGTCTGGCTTGAATGTGGTGATGTCCAGATGGGCAGTCGTCTCAACTGTCTAGGGCGACAGTTGCCATAGGGACCCAATAGCACTATACCCTCCCGGGCTGGGTTCCATGTCCTTGTCCATTCCAGGAGAGGATGAAAATGGTTCACGTACGGTATAGGTACGGAGAGTTGACCAGTGCCCACATAGAATAGGGATACGACAACTTGATGGCGCATTCTGCCCCCATATTCATTGACATTACTAGCTATGGGGCCTTAAACATAGCAGCGGTGAAACTTAATAAAGCGATGGTGCGCGTTGAAACTAACGGTTGTCGGTGGCGGGCATTCAAAGGCATAAATAAATATTGCGTTTTCCACAACTTCTAATAGTTCACTTTGGAATGATATAGATACTCTAAGCCATGTAGAGGCCCAGTCGAAGTAATCATTGCCCTGTTTTCGAGCGGTTCAGTGTTCTCTAACAGGAAAAGTATAGTCCAGTCTGAAGCAACCTTGTCCGCATGAGACAAGCTATTGACATCCTGCAGTCTAGTTTATTCCACTCTCATCAAATATTAGAGAGTCTAACCGATTCCTTTCCAGCATTTTAACTGCACAAATCGAATATGGCTCATATTTGGTAATTGAGCGTACGCTAGCAGTCTTAGCATAACCGGTTACTGAATACGGAAATGCGCCTGATTTAATCACGTGACTGCGCTGAGGTGCATATGGAGATAGTGATCCGGTGAACTTAGAGACGGCACTCACTTGCACTTGAAACCTACACTCAGGGGCACTTAGAGATGGTGCTCGAGTGTACTTGGAGGTGTACTTAGAGAGAATACTCGATATAGAGGTGCACTTAGAGAACACATGGAGAGAGTTCTCGAGTGCACTTGCTGAGGTACAGTGAAGAAAACCTGTTCAAAGCAGGGGTTCACAGTGCTATTTAGTATCGGTTCGGGGGTGCAGGGCTTTGTTTAAGATCATCGACGGGTATCTTGCGATTACTTGGGTTGCTATTTTCAGTATCACTCACTCAACATCATGTCGAACGCTTACTCCTTTTCTCTCTATTAGAACATACACAATCGACGAGTTTCTACCGCTACGCATACGTGTCTACAACAGTTTCTTCTCAGCTCTCAACCCCCTGCCCCCGGGATTTGATGTTATGTGTTATTGAGCATTCAGACAATGCAGCGTTGGGAAACTTTGGAAGGTACCGGTTGGCACTCTATCCAGCAACACATGGAGTAGTCGCTTATATGTAAGGTGTAGAAGGCGTGGAAGGTGTGCAAAGCGGTGTAGTCATTACGCTGGGATGAATATGGAAGGAATTGAAGTGAGCAGTGAGGGACATAGTGATAGTTAGTTCGGGGCTATCTGAACCTTTGGAGAGAAAAACGGGCTTAGATTGGGTATCGAATTGGAGTCGGATTTGGGTCTATATGTAAGCGGTTCTCCAGGCGTTGAGTAGGACCAGGACATCAGGCGATGCAATCATGTTATTACAATTTATCACTCGCTCACTGCAGGCTCCGTTGTGTTGAATGTCTGATACTGATTGTTCTATCTCGAGGGCAAAGGACCATATATGTATAATCTACCATATGCGTACGCGTATGCTCTATCTGACATGAGACGCATCACCCTGGTCCTGATGCATATCCTCATACAGTCACCATTCTCATACAAGACTTCATTCTCATACAAGGCTTCAGAGATGCTGAGACTCCAGAGATACTGAGACTCACGATCCAAGTACATATGCAACACGTTGTTACGATACGGGGAGAACCGTGTACATTGACTATAGTGCAATGACAGTCTAGGTACAGATATAAAGGTAGGGAAGAATAGAGTAAAGTGTAAAGTCTAAAAGAGCAGTCACGAACCCTAGGGCTCATGTACATCTGTCATCTGTGACAGCGTTGTTACTAAGAGGCCAAAAGCGAGGTCTCTTAGAGTAATCGGTATACGCCTACACTAATTCTCACTCTCCCTTCCTGCCACTCCACTAGTCTCCACTCCAACACTCCGATCGCCACGCCCGGTGGCATCCAGAGACCGACGGGATTTTCGAACTCATTGTATACAAGGCATAAGTTCCCCCTTTAGACAGATCAAGAGCCTTTATCAGCATCTGACAACTCAACCCTCGAACATCTCAAACTCAAAAGATGTTTACCAAATTCACCACGTCCTTCACTTCGCTTGTAGTACTGCCGGGCAGAGGGGAGGATGGCGGAGTACTAACTCGACTATACCCGTCGCAGTGTGGGTGGCGTATGGAGAGCGGCATTGGGAAGCGACGCTGAAGAGGAAGTGCGACGATCCGGAACATTGCGAGGAGGTTTCTTATCGGGTAGTACGAGAAGCGGATATGGTACTGGTGTTACCGGTTGGCGTAACCTTCAGCGCGATTGAAGGCCCGGAAGGTTCCAGGCGTGAGAGAGGCGGCATACGGAGAAGATAGACTTCGTACGGGATTCCCGGGCTGCAGTAGAAACGGCTTGTTATCGCAACAGGGGTTAAATAAAGTTCACACCAAATCCACTGCACCACGGACGTACCGGCGTCCGCCTGCAGGGGTTGATTGCAATTTAGAGTTAATCCCGGCCGTAATACGGAGAGCGACGTATGTAAACAGGAAGCCTGAACTAGAGCTGGAAAGGTTAGGTATTGTAGAGGCACCCGGGGGAGTCGGAGACGTTCATGCTTCGTCCACTACCCGCGTCGTCCACTGCGTTTACTGCGATTTCGAGTTGGTCAAAACTTACTTAGAGCTGATTGACGCTGGACACGCATAAAGTTTACCGGAAAAGAAGCTGCGAGCTAGGATGTGGCGGTAAGCTGTCTGCCTAGAGACAGCTAATGCTAAAATTGAGTCAGAGCTCGCTAGAGTAAAGAAGTCCGTACCAAAATCAACTGCAGACGACCATGACGATAGCGGTTTGCCCACGTTACCCCCCGAGTCTAATTACGGCACCGAGTCGAGCTATTCGTGACAGTGCATGTGGAGCGAAGATTCCGGCGGTAGGGTAAGAAAGTCGGTGTCGAGCGCGAAGCTCGAGTCTTGGTCGAAGGTAGTAGTGTACGACTAGCGGAAGACAATTCTCGTACCTACGAAGGAGTTCGGAGCCAAGAAGTCTATACAAAATCAACCGCATATGTCCACCGCACTTCGCACATATTGACATGTTGCCCATCGAGTCGATTATAGTACCGAGTTGAAGGATGCAATAGGAGGAGGATGCGAAGACGATGACTGGGAGCTGACTTGCGACGTACGTGCTTAGATCGAAAGGATGTATTTTGCAAGCACTGAGTAGCGTGCAATCGAAGGAGTGCAATCCCTAGGATGATAATGGTACTCTAGGAAGCTGTGAGGTAGCGGATTAGTGTCAACAAATGGCAACTTGTGATTACTGTTCAATTGAATGTCTCGAACCCAAGCATTGCTTATCGGTTGGACGAATAGCAGCCGGCTATCATCGATGTTTGCCGAGCTACCGAACCAAGTTTATGTGCATTGAGCTTAGCGCTACACAACCCTGCAATGATATACGCCGGGTTCCTCCGTAGATGTAATGCGGAAGAGTGCATGGGCTCATGTCGATCGATCCGGAGAGCCGATATGGCTGCTTCCGTTGGAACTCGTCGTTGTTCGGCAGCGTATATGGAAACTTCCTGTAGTCCGAAATAGGCAGTCAATTGAAGAATTACACTGTAGGCCACCGTCTAGGCCGCCTTGCCTACAGTCACGCTACTAGCTGCGTCTTTGTCAGTGCATGGATGCATAGAAAAGTATTCTTTCGTGGGTTATTGGTTCAGGTTTATATCTATGCGCATATCACGAACTTCGCGAAGCAATAGTTTGAGCTTGATGTTATACCGGTCGTGCGCATTTTGATACGCCACGGAATAGTTGTTGTTCGGAATGTCGTAGATATTACCCGTGATGTATGACCCGTTGCTCCCAGTGAGAGCTCATAACGAGATCAATATTGAGCGGGAAACAAGACCGAGCACTCCGATGGGACCGAAATTAGTTCTACCACAGCAACGGAGTGGATGCATCGAAACAGATATCTGCTGGGTCGGACATCCCCGGGAACGAGCCAGCGGACCAACAAGCAAACGCTGCCCGCGAGAGCCGCGAGAGCCGCGGAAGCACAGTCTGAGAGCAAGTACTCACCTCCGCAGCTAATAGAGCGAGAAGGATCACCGAGCAGAGAGTGTTGAAATACCAGGAGAACCGTGTGCATATTCTTAGATACAAACTGAAGAGAGAAGGAGAAAGACACGAGTTATATAAGACACAGAAGTGTGCCCCTTACTACCAGCCCCGCCAGCTAGCGGTCAGCTCTATTTATTCATGCAACAGAAAGCAGCGGCCAAAACCCAGTGGGAAGAGAAGCCATCAAGCACGTACTACGGGTACCGAAGCGGAAAGGCTGGGAGCCGAAGGCCAATCCCAATGATGAGCAGGAAATCCCTCCCCTCACAGTACTACAAGTTGAAGTGTGGGCATGCACTCACAGCAACGTATTTCAAGCGATTCGGGCAGCGAGATGATGATCAATGCTGGTGGAGCGGAAAGGCGGCCCAGACTCGGGAGCATCTCTTCTGCCACTGTATGATGCGGAAGAACAGGTAGCGGGAACTGTGGAAAGCAGTCGGGCGGGAAACTGGTTGGAAAGCGGGAAGGTGTAGTCACGTGCGAACATCGGAGCTGTTTTCCCTGGAGGTCTGTGATCAAGCGGCGATGGAAGTCCTGGTGGCCACGGAAGTCGGGAAGTTCCCACGCCACTGAGCAGAGTAGAGTGTACGCGGCAGTCCTTCGTTTCGTTTTGTTTCCTTCCTTCCCAAGTGCGATCATTCGACTGCCCCCGTCTCATTTGTTTAAGGGGAAGGTAAGGGCAACGGGTGAAGAGAAGGAAGGGTATCCGGAGGGGAGCTCCCCCACCTAGCCAGGTATCCGGAGGGGGAGGGGAATTTAGGTACTGCCATACTTTAGTTAGAGTGCACGCAGAATGATAAAAACAAACAAACAAAACCATGTCAGTGGTACAGAATTTGCACTATAACCTACCCAGTCGATCATCCACAGATAGGAGAGGATACATCACTGTGTCTTGATCGAAATAACTGTATAAGTACTAGCGAATCAATAGCCCCAGCCTTAGGAATCACCAAAGTCGCCCTAATCGGGCACTGGTCTTGCACTATCTTGCCTGAAACTAGACGACGACGTGGGGACCTGAAACACTGGCCGGTGGACGGACTATTGCTACCCCTGGCAGACTACGGACTATACGTGGTTAAGCCGAAGGATCTACTTTGCGAGTACTGAGTGGTGCGTACTGGGAGGAGTGGAAGCCCTAGGATTTAAGAAGCTTTGAGGTAGCGGATTATTGTCCTCAACTCGTGAAATACGGTTCAGTTCAATACAATGTCTTGAAACCTAGGATTGTTTTTCGGTTGGACGAATAGAAGCCGCCTACCATGCCTGTTGCCGAGCTACTCCGAGACTACAGAACCGAGTTTATGTGTATAGTTTAGTACTATGATCGATAATCTGTTTTTACATCCAGGACACTGTCGAATTCGGTTCATAACCCTGCAATGCACATGTCAAGGCATCAAATACACGGGAACTCCGAGACGGCACAAAGAATAACACAGAAGAGTGCAGAAGCTCTGACATCTATTTCGCAGATATCCTGATCGATCCGGAGAGCGGTATAGCTGCGTTCATTGAGACTCGTTGCTTTTTCGGCAGCTCGTATGGAAGCTACCTGAAATCTTGGGTTGGCAGGTTTGGTGTCAGTGCAAGATTAACAAACGATTAACTACTGCGGGACACCATTAACCTTCTTCCCTTCTGCTACGCTGCAATTTGCGCCTTTGTTGGCCTGAGCTGCAGGGATAAGTAGGCCTACTCCTGATACGGAGTCTTACAGTAGTATCTAGCGAATCGGGCTGAGGAATTCTGATACTGTACAAGGGAGAGTAGATTGTTGGGTAGCGAGCAAATTTACACGACATCGATTGTTTTATCACTCAGTTTTTTTGTTTTGTTTTAATCATGCTGTATTCACTCTACTTAGAGTATGACAGCACCTTAAACCCCTCCGCCTCCGGGCTGGCCGGCTAGATGGCGGAGCTCCACTCCTGCTACCCTTTTATCACTGTCATGTCAAGGGTGGAATTCCGATCAGTAAAATTGCGCCATCATGCACCACGAAAAAGGGGGAACGGAGGGGAAGTAGGCACTGCCATAGATTGAGTGAATGCGGTGTGATTAAAACAAGCAAACAAAGAGTGTGGGGACGAAAAATCAGAACACTCAAATCTTGAGTATGATTCGATCTGCATTCTGTTTTAATAGTTGGTGCACCCTAAATTTGATGCCGTATCATTTGAACAGATTAGAATGTGGGTAATTATTGGTTCAAGTTTGGATACGGAATCGGACGACAGTTGTGCTACATGACTAAAAATGTGCCGCATCGTTTCGATCGATTACATCATTGGAAGGCTGGCATTCTGTGAACTACTTGTGTGCTCATTGAACAGGGATTGTGCATAGTTCAAGGCTGCGGCTAACGTTATCAGGTAAGTGCATGTCGGTCTGTACCTTCCGTTTCGGATACATTCGGCAACCTAGCCAAACAGATTTGTGCATATTGCTCACGCACAGGAGTGCATGGGAGGCCTCCACTGACCGACAGCTGACGCAACAATGAAGCTGAACCACCGAATGTTTGCTAGCGATCGAGCAACCTTCATGCCGATTTCATGGGCCACCTGTTCTTTGTCTAAAACAGCCAATTAACCTTGCAGTCTGGTGTGTGTGTCCAATCCTATCGCTAGTTGACTTTAGTTCACCTCTGTATTCGAATACCTAAGGCGAATTCGGGAATGTTTAATCCCTGCTCGCACAGTGTAGCAGCAATAGGTAGAAGTCCACCGCCCATATCCTGTCAAACTTTTCTTCACTCAAGCCAGCGCCGATTCCAACAGGGCTCGAACAAGCCGTCCAGTTTTCCCACTATCAGTCAACCTCCGTTCCAAGCTTTACTAAAATTCTAGCACGATAATGGATAACATGACCTTGGACGAGCTTCTGATGCCTGACCTGCCGCTGGCAAAGCGCCGCAGCCCGTCTCCATCACCTGCTGCGGGAAGCTCTTTGTCATCTGGTAAAATCAATCCAGGCCGTAGCACCACCGGTGCGGGTAATGCTGGGCCAAAATGCTTCCGAATATCCAACGTGCCATCGGATTGGAATGAGGATATGCTATTTGCTGCTCTCGAAACTATTGACCCGTTCCTTGACCGTTTAAATCTGCAGTTGTCACTCTACCCAGCATGTTGTGGTGCCTCTCAAACAGCATTGCTCAATCTCGGTGTCTGTACCGAATATTTCCTACAGCTCCTGTCAGGCAGCTCCAATCATATATCGATTCCCGGTAAGGTAGTTCTTGTAATCGACAGCGAGTTCTATGACTTGACACCTTTAAACTCACCTGGAGACGAAGTAGTTGCAGAGTTAGTTTTATCTTGTCTTGATTTGCCCAGATCATGCTGACCTAGGGGTAATTTGCAGTGTCGTTGCAGTAACCAGTGTTACAGGCCATGCCTTTGGATCCTGGACGAGCAGTAATACTCATCGGATGTGGCTCAAGGATTTTTTGCCCGAGGATGTCAAGAATGTTAGGATTATGACCTACGGATACGATAGCAGCCTCGTCCGGGGTACACCAAGCGATCTGAAACTGTTCGACTACGTAACAAACTTCATTCAACAGCTAGAAAATTCAAGAAGCACTGTCGAGGTACGCAAGTGTCTGTTTGTAGCAACCGCTGATACTGATTATATTTTGCGCATTAGGGTCGACCCATCATTTTCTTGGGGCACAGTTTCGGTGGAATTTTGATACTGCAAGTGAGCGTTTGCTTACCCTCAAGGCTCATTATCTGACTCGTATTAATACCCGGTGACAGACATTAGTTGAATCAAATCGGTATCCTAATCATAAGTCGATTCTAGATTCAACACGTGCAATCTTCTTTTTTGGAACGCCACACCACGGTGTTATGGCCGATGATTTCGAAGAAATTTTTGACGTCGACTCCGATCGACAAAGAAGCAACTTGATCATGCAGATGAGGGGGTGCTCGGGATTTTTGAAGACGCAAAAGGATGATCTATTACCGATATGGGAAGAGTTCATGCCAAGAGTGGTCAGCTTTTATGCAAAAATGCAGGCAACGTCACGAAGAAACGTAAACAATGGATCCCATTTGATGACCAGCTGGAAATGTTACTTACTTCGTGTAGTTTATATTAGGCAGGTTTCCAAGAGGTAGTGAAGAGCTTCAGATGATGCAGATATTAGCTGCTCAGTTATATCTGCCATATGAAGACAGAATTCCTGTCAACAAGAACCATACGGATATGATAAAATTTGCCTCTCGGTCAGACATGACATATCGGATAGTGGTTAGACATATGGCGATGTGCATTGGTACGTGACAAATCGGCTTCTACAAGTGGATAAATGGATATCTAAAGCCAATATAGCTAAAGCCCAGCTTCCCGCCGACAATGAATCCAAGGACGCTAGCAGAGAGATGGAGCTACGACATGCGGCTTCGAACGGTCACGACTTCACGGTCCAGATGCTCGTGATGAGCGATGGTATCGACAAGGATGCTGCGGACAATACGGGTATGACGGCGCTGCTCCATGCGGCTTCGAACGGCCGCAACTCAACTATTCATATGCTCGTGAAAACCTTGGGCGCCGATAAAGGGGCTAAGGATACTACGGGAAGGATGGCGCTGCACCACGCGGCTTCGAATGGCCACAGCTCCACCGTCCGGGTGCTCGTTTCGGCCCATGGTGCTAACATGGAGGCCAAGGACACTAGCGGGATGACGGCGCTGCACTACGCGGCTTCGAATGGCCACCGCTCCGCAGTCTGGATGCTCGTTTCGGGCCTTGGTGCTAACAGGGAGGCTAAGGACACTAGCGGGATGACGGCGCTGCACTACGCGGTTTCGAAAGGCCACAGCTCCGTAGTCTGGATGCTCGTTTGGCCCCTTCGTGCAAACAAGCATGCCAAGGACACTAGGGGAATGACGTTGCTGCACCATGCCGCTTCAAACGGTCATAATTCCACAGTTCTGCTTCTCAGTAAGACCCTGGGTTGTGATAAAGAGATTAAGGACACGAACGGGTGGACGGCACTGTACCATGCGGCCTCTAATGGCCATGATTCTACTGTCAAGCTGCTCGCGAAGGATACCGACATCGAGATCACTGAGGAAGTGGTGGTCACGTCTGCGGGCAATGACCAGCATGGTAGGCAGCTGATAGAACTCCTTCTTCGGAATGGGGCTCACGCTCCCCTTCACCGCTTCTCTAAGGACGCTGCTATGTATCTCCTTCAAAATTGGTTCAATGAACTCGCTGTGGAGGAATTCGCATGCTTGAAGCTACTGGCGGAGGATGGCTATTCTGTCTCAGAACTCGCCGAACTCGTTTCTCAGCAGACCCAGTTCGATGATGCAAATGATTGCCACATCCAATTCCTTGATTCAAAGGAAGAGTTTGCACATCAGGAATTGTGTGCCCATTCATATACGAGCAAATCACACGAAGAAAATCGTCTACCTGATAATGACCATCAGTTTTTCTCTCACCCTGATGTTTTTTATCATCAGCAAGATCAACTGCAGAGAAAGGTGGCGATGTGTTGTGGGATTGGCTGGTCGATTGAAAAAACAAATTTCACTTCGTGGAACAACAAACTAAGCGAGCAGGCTGAGATTGTCTATGACAGTAAGACAATACCAAATCGAATTAGAAATCAGGTATTTAAGCATCCAACAAGAAGAAACATATTCTGATTATGTACTAGTCTGCAGGGTCACCAAGTCTGGTAACGAAGATTACATCACCGTACGACGAACAATCTGATTATGAGAATTCTATCAGATCAATGGCTTTTTGGATTAATGAATCGATAGAAAGGGTTTATTCCGCTTTTAAGGAATGCCATGATGCGAAATTCTGTTGCACCGCATTCACTATCCTTGTGAAGTCATGGCAGCACCCTACGGCCGTCAGAGTGATGACCGTGTCTGCAAGCCACTTATGGGAGATTCTAGAAGCTTCAAGAGCGCTGACAATATCAACAACTGCACCTATTGGCCTCTATGAATTATGCTGGCCCGTCCTAAGTCCACTCGGATTGCAAAAGCTGAAAATGTCCAATCTCAGCGAAGGTAGTATAATGTCTACTTATTGGAATGTTTGTGCTATAGCCGCACAAGTTTTATCAATGGGATTGATTAGTTACACGGTCTCCCACTGTGATCAGATCGAACATCCATATTTTCCTGAGAACTTTAAGTCATTTGCTTTATACGGGTTCGGGTACGAAAAATCCCATATCGTTACACTCACTAGACTCCAATTGGCTTGTATTGACGATATGCTCGGAGGCCCTGTGTGGGTTTTCGGATCCGAATCATCACCCATCGACCATACAAGACACTATCTAGTAACAACCGCGGAAGATTTTGTGGACACCTTCGGAAGAAGCTATTTTATACCGTCGGAAAGTGGTGAAGACATGAAAATCACTTCCATTATAGCCGGAGGGGGTGCTGTGATAGCTTCGGAAGCCAAATCACCCGGATGTACCCCCGGAGCACGGTTGTGCCATTGGGAAAAACACAACCTGTCCCAGGGAGTTGAAGGCATCAGCGGAGTTCCATTCAAGACCACTGATTTGCTAGCTATTGGCGCGTTCGAAACTAACAACCGATGCATCTTAGATGAAGTCGAAGCATTTGAACACTCCATTGGTTTTCTATTTGAGCTAGGAGTTCAGCCGGCATTTTTGAGGTTTTCACAAGTTCAATTTGGCTTGATGGGAGGGCGGTACCTTAGCGGTCAAGTCATGGGAACATGGAAAAGAGTGCCAGCGATAAACCTCAAAGCGAGAGTAATAGATAAATGGCTGGGCGATAAATACTGCAAGTTAAACGCTCTAACTTCCCCTTGGGGATTGCAAGTCAGCCTATGCACAGGTGCTGCTCGTCGGGTCCCTCTAAAACAATTGTTCGATGATACGCTGCTCGACTTTACTTTACAACTACTAGGAGAGGAGCAGAACGTCATAATAGGACTTATCCGAAATCTTTTCAACCAGCCAACAGTTGAGGACTATACAGAACATATCAAAACATTGAGTCTAGAGGACCGTGAAACCATCTGGCATGTTTTGAATGCAACATTTCATACTCTTTGTCACACAGGCGTTGATGACGGTGGCAGGTTACGTATTTGGTGGCCTCGTGGGGATACTAGAGGGTTTGCCATCGGGGGACTGTGGTCAAAAATGTTGAGAGATTCGCAATGTTGTGCTGTTTTTGCCGCGGTGACACCTCACTGTCTCACGTTACCCCCGAACGTTATATGCCATCAGGATACAACCCCCTACGATGGGGTCAGAATTCGACTTTTTGAGACAGCTGTGAGTGCGGATTATACAAGCGCCAACAGCGTCTTGACCACAAATGCAATACAGCTCCAGGAATCAGAAAAGTACCGCTTCGGCTCGGGTATTCTCCGGATTTCTGTACCAGGGCAGAGTACTGTTTTTGGTAGGTGGCATGATCTGAGTACGGCTGTGGCTATAGTGAGATCTAGATTTTCTCAGCGGTATTTGAGAGAACGACAGCGTCAGGCAGATATTGGTACCACTATTTTCATACAATGTTGACTTCTTGCTAAGTTAGTATGTGTAATGCGGTTGGCAGGAGATGCAGAAATTGAGTATGAAGTCTATGCGTTTGATTTGTATTGTTGCATGAAGTATGAAGTCTAGTTCGTTTGCTTTGTTTCTGTTGGGGAATGTATGAAGTCTGTTACTTGGAATGAAATGTTGAGATCAATCGAATACGAATAGAGGTGTTGAGTTGACTGTCGTACAAAAGTGATTGTCTACGGAACAAAGAGAAAGACAAGCATATTTATCCGAAAGTAGAGGCCATACTTGGCTTCGCTGAGTATCACATCCGGAGACCAATGCCAACTATCACTCACGAGGCTAGACTTCCTCCTCGGCATTGGGGCTGGTGGTGGCCCATGGGGGCTATAAGCCACCGGCCTCATGTCCTCAGCCTTAGGCCGGTGGGGGCAGTAAGCCTCCGAACGCCACAGAAGCCGCCGGGCCGAATCCCATGCTGGCATGAAATCGTTCATTACATCGTATATCTACCGGGGCAGTTTGTTTGCCCTTATATACAGTTTGTGTGTATGCATTAAGCCCATAGATACGCATTCAGCTATCGGAGAACAAGCTAGAGACTAGGACCTGAGCTTGAGACCTAGAAACTCTGAGCTACGCAGCCTAAGAATGATAGTGCCATTCTAAGAAGCTTCGAGGTAGCGGATTCGTGTCATAAAACTCACCGTTACTCACGATTAGCCTGAACGCACGTTCAGTTCAATGTCTTGAACCTAAATAATTGCTTATCAGTTAGTTCAATAGAAACCAGCCACCAGCGGTCCCAGTTTGCCGACCTACTATGAGACTACTGTATTGAGCCCATGTGCATTGAGCTTAGCGCTGCTAGCATCGGATACACGGGATACTCCGAGACGGCAATCACATGTCATATTGAAGAGTGGAGAAGCTCTGCATTCACGGATATCCAGATCGATGCGGAGAGCGGTATACCTGCTACCATTTGGTCCCATTGCTTTTTCAGCAGCTTGTATGGTCGTGGGCAGGCAAGTTTAATGTAGCGAAGGGAAAATGTTCTCATATGTTGTACCGGTTGTGCTCATTTAGAAAAGTTGTGCTTTAGAGTGTTGCAGATTAATACCTGTCATGTATAACCGTTATTCCTACTCGGAGCTCATATCAGGAAACAAGACCCAGTTCTCACATAGGACCGAAAATGGTGCTGTCTCGGCAGTCGCTAACTTGGTGTGGATGCAGGGATGAGACGGGTCGGCCTGTTCCGAACGTCCCCGATGGGTGCTGAAGTACTTGTTGATATGAATAGTGATAACCAGTTCCGGTAAATACCAGACCGTTGCTGCTACACACCGATCCCAGTGACAAATCATGTCGAGTCGGGCACCGGGCTATCACAGCAGTCCCAGTTTAGGTACGATTGCTCCGCAGCGGCCAGCCACTCTCCCTTCACCAGTGCGCCAACAATTTTCACCGTATTACGACACACCACCAAGTACCACACACCGATGCCATGGATATAATTCCGACTATATCGGTCATTGTGCCCGCCGCCTCGTGCTGGTGTATGATCTCCCACTTGCAAGATGTCATATACCCATTCTGCATCGCGCACACCTAAAACTAGCTCTTTGCAAAACTAGGAAGTTACTCATCCAGACGTACCTTTTCACCAAGTCCCGATTTCCGAGTCCTTATGCTGTTTCATTTCTTGCTACTTGAATATACATTCCGTGCGTTTCAGAATGTATCCTCAAAGACTATACTATTCAGAAACTGGGATTTACCATCAGAGGCTCCATATTCTGAGAGAATTTGTGAAGCGGCTTCCTGAGCTCGGTAGCGGTAGCTTCTATGGTGATAAGAGGAGAATCACGTATAGACTATGATATAGAGCGAAGAGGAGGAGAAAGACTCCAGATATATAAGGAGACTTGTGTACCTTACCATCAGCCCCGTTTTCAGTTAGCTCATATTAGGTCCCTGTACTTGTGTAACACCTTCTGTTGCGATGAAGAAAAGAAAATGATTATCTTTTCTAACAAGAGAGTCTACGTCGTCCAGATACAAGAGAATCAGATCACCGGAGGTTATCGGCAACGGTCGAGTTCGGTGCGGGCGGTGTTTATCCGGTGGAGAAAGTAAGCCCGCCCGAGATCCTCCCTAGATCCGACTGTGTCAATAGCCGTACTCGCGAGTGTTGTAAATGGTAGCGGGCACTGTGAGAAAGTTTCAAAGCGATATGGTTCTCTGTACACTAGCGGTCTCTCTATATACAGAATGACAAGGCCACATTGGCCGCTCCGCCATCGGGCGGACTCGGGCACGGGGTTGAGCGGATTTCCAATACTCCCACTCCGTGAAAACCGCACCCATACAAAAGTCAAAGATAAAGAGAGCAAAAGTAAAGAGAAAACTAAAGAAAGAAAGACTAAGTACAAAAGTAAGACTAATTATAAAGTCAAATGAGACGGACTCGGCATCCAGCCGGGTTAGCACCCTGCATCCAAAGAAAGTAAAATCGTGGCCCCCTGCAATCCCATCTCTGCAGAATGTCACTTCATGACACTATCTGAAACAAATAACCACAACCACGAGAATCCGAGAGTGAGAAGCATTGACGTAGACACTGTTTGTTGTCCACTTCTGCCTGGTGCAAGCCAAGCTTGGTAGAGAAGAACTCATTGAGAGTCTTATTGAGTATTCGAGAAGTGTTGACTAGGGATTTGGCCCGGTGGCTTCTCTAGTGTTCGGTGCTGGCGGGCTCGGGCATGTGGCCGGTGGCTTGCGGCCCCCATTGGCCTCGCCTGCCCCCACCAGCCTCGCCTGCCCCCACCAGCCTCGCCTGCCCCCCTCAGCCTCGCCTGCCCCCATCAGCCTCGCCTGCCCCCATCAGCCTCGCCTGCCCCCATCGGCCTCGCCTGCCCCCATGGCGAGGAGGAGGGCTCGGCACTGGTACTCGGCATTGGGCTCTGGCTTTGGCAGTCGGCATTGGGTTTTCCTTCTCTCTCTTTTATATATAAGTCCATAGTTTTCCTTCTCTTTGGATTGACAGACAATTCATCATCTTCTCTTCTTCTCCATCATCTTCTCGTGTCAACAAGAAGCCATACATGGCCTGGTATAGCTGATGAACAACATCCTTTTGTGGTTCCCCGAAACTTCGGTTGGCAGCTCCACATAAATATATGAGCTCCCCATCTCCACGCAGATCCTGACACAAAAAAACCTGTCTTGATGTCCATCTGGTGGAGAACAAAGTTCTTCGATATAGCAAGGGCTAGAAGAAGGCGAAGGATCTGAAGCCCAACTAGAAACAAGTTCTCCAAATAATCGGTACCAATTGCCTGAGTATATCCCTATTCCACCTGTCATGCCTGCTCCCACTAACTTCGATGTGGGGTATCCATGGTCTCTTCCCATGTTTGATGCTCTTCGATGGATGCGGTTGCCTGTGCTACTGCAGCATGTCCGTTGTTGCTGCTAGTCTGATGGGTGCTGTGTGCTTGAAACGGTTCCTTGTGGAACCTTGGGGTACTGAAAATCCATCATTGATCGGGAGCTCTGCCTCCTCGATGGTTTATCCTCAAAGGCTTTGCTCGGAGCAGATGCTTTGACTGTAATCGAATCAGGAGGTTCCTGTGTACGCTTTGGTGTTACTGATGCTGGTATTGTTTCGGGAGCTCTGTCTTCTCAATGGTTTATCTACAACTCCTCTGGTTGGTTCATTCTCAACAGCTGTGCTTGGAGCTGGAGCTGTAACCATAATCGGATCCAGTGGTTCTTCCTCAGGAACCTGGCTTCAAATTGTTGTTACTGATGAAGGGGGTATGGTTGCCTGCGTATCTGATGGCGGTGGTCGAGTTGCCCAAATATATGAGTCTGCCTTCCCTGGCGTCGAAGCAACTCCTGTGTTCACCTCTTCACCTCATGTATGCCATCTCAGTCTTGGGCCGATACGCAGCCCAACCCTCCACGCTCCAGTGGGAACCGATCAAGCATTTGCTCCATTACCTCGGGAATCATCATTTTCGCCCTGAGAATTTTCGTGCTTTGGAGATCGAAGAAGCAGACCTTAGTAGCCCAGTCGACAATGCAAGCGGAGATGAATGCCACAGCATGTAGCAAAGTCCAACTCGACTGGCTTCGAGACGTCATCTCTGAGATTGGGCTTGGAGCTGGCATGACTTGGTGTATCTTCAACGACGGGCTTAACTGCGTAACTACGCTCAATTCAGACAACTTCCAATCAGAAAGTCGGTACTTTCGACTACGATATCACACGATTCACGAAGCCATTGCCAAGGATCGAGATCAAGCACGTGGCTAGTACGGAGATGCTGGCGGATGCTCTTACTAAGGCTCTTGGGGGAGTGAAACCCGGCGAATTTGTAAAGGAAATTGGTCTAAGGTAGATGGTCTTGGAATTGGAATGGACTTGGAATTGGAATGGACTCAGGCAGGATATTGGGCAGACTTTGAACATGGGATCTGGAGGATGAGGAGGATATATGCTTTGCTATTGCTTTCTCTTTCTTTCTCTTTGCGTTCTCTTTCGTTCTATTGGCTGTCTTTGAATTTAGTTTCGTTTTACTTCACTTATCTTTGTCTTTGAAGGCCTTGGGCTCAAGGGAGAGTGTTGACTAAGGGATTTAGCCCGAAGGCTACCGGAACTAAGGTGGGTACTAACTTTAGCCCGTAGGTCATTTGGACAAAGGCATGCACTAGACTTAGCGGGCTTGGTACAGAGCTATCTCCCCGCCAGCCTCGGGCTTGGTGCGGTGCCTATCTCCCCGCGAACCTCGGGCCTGATTAGTGCTTTTCTCTTAGTGATTCGCTCGTAGTGCTTGAGATGATTTCTTTCTTTATATATATCTATCTTCTGCTCTCTCTGTACGATAGACAGTTCAATCGACTGCATAAGGAGAATAGTATGGGGACGTAATTTGAGCTGATTACTGAATCCCGAAGACAAGGTGAGTTTCGATATTTGAAAGATGTGATATTAATAAATAATGTTGATGTAGAAAGATCCGAAGGCAGAATCAGTGACTTATTATATGTGAACAGAAATAGTTCATATGTACATTATTCGCATCATCCCAGATATATTCAGCTGGGGTGAAGATCCTCAGTTGTGCTGGGCTGAAGGTACATAGTTGCCCTGGGCTGAACGTACTTAGTTGCGCTGATTGAATTTAGCTGGATATGGCCTGCTGGGTGCACATATATACGTCCGCACACTCCGCGAATGAACCAATCAGTGTTCCTAACAGGCCGGCTGCCCTTAGCATGGGCTTTTTGAAAAAAAGCCCGGCCGGCCTGCGTGTTGCATGTATATATATAGCTGACACGAGCTGACTGCTAGCGGGGCTGATGCCACACCGTTCTCTTATATATAACTTGCGTCTTTCACCTTCGCTCTTCTCTCTGTATCCGAGTCTATATACACACCGTTCTCCCCGTATTGCAATACTGCCGTTGCATGTGTACCTGCATCGTAAGCCTCACTGCTCAGGTCCGTTTGATATGCAGTTGGTGTATGAGGATATGCCTCAGGAGAGCGGCTCATATCAGTGCAAACGGATATGCAAACGGATCTAGATATGGAGACGAATATGGATATGGGAGTCGAGTTTGTATATATACGGGCCTTCGGCCCTTGAGAGATCAAGTAAATCAACAAGTTTTAGATGAATACAAAGTAACAACCGTTGAATTTATGGACCGCCTCCCTGACCTACGGCTTATGGGCTTCAGCTGGGCTGATGGGGAATATGATCTCACGATGATGATGTTCGTTCTAGACCCAACTGGAGATGCCAGCTGAGTGCGCAAGCATGCGTAGAAGGCATACTCTGAATGCCGTATATAAGATTACACAAACTCCCGTAGTTTAGAATACACAAGCTTCCAGCAATCAGTATTTCAACAGGTTATGAGCCCGGTTATCGCTACTATCTAAATTCTCACAATCTTTCTTACGATCTCTTTCACCATCCCCCAAAAGAGCCTCAAGAACCGTAAACCTCGTCATTGTAGCAACAGCCGCATAAACAGCACTAAAATTCAACATCACGAGCCATCTCCAAGATCTCACGATGACTTCCTCGATAACTTCCTCCGAACCCACCTTCAACAAGACCAAGTGGGGCAACATCCAAGAGCTCACTCAGGCCAACTACGGTAAATGGAAAGACGACATGATACTGGTCCTCTCAGCCATGAGAACATACACAATCGTCACCAGAGATGTTCCTGAACCGCAGCCCCTTGATTTCGACCACGACGACAACTATGATGATTGGGAGGCTACGGAAGCCGAGGCTGCATCTATAATCAGACTTTCCTGTTACCCCGAAGTACGGCGTATCGTAAAACGTATCAGAAATCCTCACGAGAGGTGGAACATACTAAAAACCAGCCTGGATACCGCCGGATCTCATCTCGGCATACAGGAGATTCTCCACCAGGTCTGTGCTTGCCGACCCAAGGAGGACGAACCACTTAAAGCATCCTTCACCAATATTAGTAACTACCGCACACAACTGGACCATACAGAGAATGCAATCACCGATCGCGATTTTCATATGCAAATATTCACATCACTGCCATCACAGTATGCAATGATATGAATGGTCCTGAAGCATAGAAGACCCTTACCAACACCCGAAGAAGCCATGCATGACCTTCTAGAAGAAGAAACTACAGCCAGCCGGACCAAAGAACTCGGAGATGCATCCACGCGGGACGCCCTTCTCACCCAACGTGGCGTGTATCGTGGTCAAGGCAATGGTCGAGTCCGTGCTGGACGCGGTGGACGCGGTGGACGTGTTGGATGCAGAGAAAGCAGTGAAAGCAGAGAGAGCCACGGATATGGGCAACAGAGTACGTGCACTTTTTGCCGAATAGACAGCCATACAACAGATGCATGCAGTAAACGGAAACGGGCTCAGGAGGGAGGAAACAGCGGAGGAAACAGTGGGGGAAACGATAAGCGCATTTGCTACCAATGCGGGCTACCAGGCTAAGTCAAAGTCGATTGCGTCGCTCCCACTGACTAGTGTATACTAGCTCGAGGCGGTGCAGTACAAATTTTTTGCTGCTCCCCCTTCGCAATAATATTTGTTACGAATGAAGATAGACGAGATTGGGAGGGAATAGGCTACTGAATAATACCGTGTACAAGATTAGGGGCTGTACCGGTACACGAAACTTGCTACCTAATCCGAAAATTTTACTCTGCCCTTCGGGAAATACCGGCTTCCTCTGTGCACTTTAGTACGAACTCTAATTTTGATCAGAGCTGCTGAGCACTAGAGCACAATTTGCGCACACGAGTAAAATGGTGCCCACGTGTACAAGGCTCCACAAACTAAAACATAGCACGTGTACACGATTCCACACTGCACCGCGCAAGGCATAACCAAAAACTGCCGCTAGGTACATACCGCAAACGGAGTCAATGCGGCTCGCCACCAAATGACGCCAACAGACTCTATCTCTTCCCCGACGCTGATGGTTGCGACACGCCACGTGCTCACACATGACGCGGAACTTGAACTGCCGATACGGGGTGCGAAATGCCGTCATTTCCTCGCCGCCCTCTATGATCGGAATGATGTTTTAGGCTCCACAGTGGTCCAGCTTGGTACAGTGTTCTCGACCGTCCCTTCCGTCGGGATCACTCAGGACGGGACAGAACGGCGCCTGCTTGTGAGGCACGACGGGGGAGGATGACCGGGGATGTCACTTTGCCATCTGGGTCGTTCCCGGAAGATATCTGTAAATAGTCAAATTCACAAATAGTAAAACGAGAGGAGTCATACCATACTTCAAATTTACCCATAATATGTACTGCAAACTTTAACTTATCCGCTGACATTCGTTCATTCATCTCTAGTCATATAGAGCACCTAACTGCTTGATGCCAATCGAAGACGGTGAATGTCGGCCGGGGACAGTGTGGCAGTCGGGGACGGTGTTTTCGCCGTCCCCGGCTGTCCCGCCCGTCATGCCTTCCTTCCCAAGCTAGGACGGAATCGATGGCCTTGGTGCGGTCCCATCTGCGTGAAGAATTTCGGATGGTACCGCTGTCCCTCGCTGTCGGACGGGACGATTGAGAACACTGTCTTGGTAACGAGCCGAGTTCTGCGTGTGTACTTGAGCATCTCCGAGATCAGCGGAAGTAGGTACCGGTTCTTATCACTGCGTTGCTCAGAGTACGGTAGTAAGCACAGAATCACGCGCCCCGTCCTTCTTAGCAATACGAGTAGCGACACCGCCGATGATGATGACTACAGGATAATTCAAACAGCTAAGTTTGATGTAAGCCTGGAGTGAGTGCCTACAGTTTGACCTCCGATAGTTTGTAGATCCGGGCGTATGGCAGCATGGATAATTGTTTACCTTGTCTTGTCTCAGCTTTCGCCTTGCGGAAGATCCCCGTGCATGTTGTGTCGAACTTGTGCAAGCGAACCAAATGTTGACAGTTGAACTGCTTCTGTTTACCGAACCGGCTATCGCTGTCTCAGTTGACACGTAGTCATATACGGAATTTACACGCTAGAGATCACAACTTAACCCTAACCCATGGACATGTACTCCACTCTAAGAACCGATCTAACACTTCATGCGCTCACGTCAGATGACAGTAAGGAATGGGACTAATGCAAAAAATTACCTGATAATTGATGGATTGTGCAGTTGGCACAGAATGAATATACCACTGTTCCAAGGGTCACAATTCTTGAGCAGCGTTAAATGAGATCTCAGAAGTCACACAGGTAGTGAAGAGCGGAACTCAATGAGCTTACTCGGTCACTCTCCTTTAAACTTTTCGTTAGTAAAGTGCACTCCTGATGAACCTTTAGCTTATCCCCTTCGATAGTGAAAGAGCAAATACGGACATCCAAGATTCATACCTCTCAGGTATGAATATTCCACCGTTTTAGGAATCCGCCAATCTTGCTTTCCCAAGACATTATTCCATCACACAACTTACCCAATCGTCAATGTAAAACAAATCTATGTCCCTCCACATCGACAATACACCCCCAACCTCAGCACTGAATACCTAGGAACTGAGCCATCAAAACGCACTGTTGGCATTAGATTTGGCCTTGTGGCTTCGGTGGCGTTCGGGGGCGTACAGCCCCCATTGGCCTAAGGCTGCGGGCATCTGGCCGGTGGCTTGTAGCCCCCATGAGCCTCGCCTGCCCCCATGCCGAGGAGGAGGCCTAGCCCCGGCACTGGTACTCGGCTTTGGGCTCCGGTTGTGATACTCGGCTTCGCCGAGTATGGTCTCTTCTCTGTATATAAGTTTAGTGTTTTGTTGAAAGCAAAAGAGGAAGAATGAAGAAGCTCAATTGTCTATCGATACAAGAGAAGGAAAACACTAGACTTATATACAGAGAAAAGACCATACTCGGCGAAGCCGAGTATCACAACCGAGTCCGAAGCCGACTACCAGTGCCGGAGCTAGGCCTCCTCCTCAGCATGGGGGCAGGCGAAGCCCATGGGGGCTACAAGCCACCGGCCTGATGCCCGTCGCCTTAGACCGATGGGGGCTGCAAGCCCCCATACGCCACAAAAGCCATCGGGCCAAATACCGTGCCAACATGTTTTCCTTCTCTTGTATCGATAGACAACTGAGCTTCTTCGTTCTTTCTCTTTTACTTTCAACGCGCACACCCAGATTACTCCTTAGGAAAACCATATCAAAAACTGTAGCGCATTAAACTTGAAAGACAGTACCACAAAATCACACCATTCCGAAACGGATTTTAGGTCGGTAAAACAGCGGAAGAGGCGATGGTCAATGTTCCAATGCACCCATCCAAGGTCTTCATAAAGGCTACCGAGGGACTTGCATGGCCTCATCATTGCAAAAATCGATGCCAGGTCGACACTGCGCATGATTGAATCCCTCGAAGAATAGAACTCGGAATGAGAGCACATGCGAGTGAACAGTGTCGACCGGTGCGGCAGCATTGATGTGTGGGGGCTGGGCAACAGTGTTGCAGCCGCGTGTCCGGGAGTGGCGGATGCTCCTTCTGACCGAGAGTGCTAGCGAGTGAGTGGGGTAGCGAAATTAGGTGTCAGAACCGCTGGAGTGTTGGTGCACATTCAGGCATGGTTCGTTAGTAGTGGAGGTTGTAAGAAAGAAGCGAGCACCATCGCGTTTGGCTTAGTTTGACTAGTTAAAAGCGAGAGGAAAAATAATTGTGAGGAATTGTCGGGGTAGATATGGACAGGAACAAACAGTTGTTCGACAGATTACTGAACCACTCTTGGACAGGGTGACCTGGTACAGTCACTTAGAGACACATCTCACGGACTACAGTATTATGTCAGACTGATAGCTTCTTTCAAAAGGACGTTGTATTGAGGGGTATGATATGGTATGCCGGAGTAAGTTCGGGCATGAGGCCGGTGGCTTGCGGCCCCCATAGGCCGCCACCAGCCCCCATGCCGAGGAGTAGGTCTAGCTCCGGCAGTGATACTCGGCATCGGTCTCCGGATGTGATACTCGGCTTCGCCGAGTATGCCCGCTTTCCCATATATATTTGCCCGTCTTTCTCTCTCTTTGCTCTTGAGACAATCACTTTTGTACGATAGTCAATTCAATATCTCTATTTGTACTCGATTGATCTCAACAAAAATGCCGACCAGTGCGGCGGCATAGATGTGTGGGGCTGAGTAGCTGTGTTGCAACCGGTGCGACCGGGAGTGGCGGATAGGTCCGTACAACCATGCGTGCCAGCTAGAGAGTAGGGTAGCAAAATCGGGTGTTAGAGAACGTCCGATGTTTTAGTGTCGGTGCATGTGTCGACATGGTTCCTTACAATGGGGTATGTGAGAAGGAAATGTGCACATGTCACGTTTATCGAGGTTCCGCCGGTTTTAAGCATATTGCACAACAATTATGGGGAGGTTGATGTGGGCACGAACGAATAGTTTTCAAAAGCTGCATTACTCATTCGGCTTCCAAGGCAGCGACCTCAGGCCCATTACGGCGGGAAAGGGACGGCAGAGTAATATCATAACAACATTGTAACATTAAGGCCAACCAAGATGAGAAATACTCTTCAAAAATGACATGCTCCCAAACTAGCTATGCTAGGTTTCCTTCCTTCTTCATTACACGGATAGTACCCTTTAAATCATCGCAATAAACTACGAAAACGCAAAACTACCGCCGTTTCTATTCCATACCGTTCATATTTCATATATAAAAATAAACCTCTACATCTCATAAGATATAGCTCATAGAACCCGTTGGTACGACCCCGTTACATTTTACTTCCCCCGTATCACCCCAGTGGCAATGACATAGCGACCGCAACAAGTATAATAACTAGGAATTAAAATCACAGCATACAGCACAAAGCAAAGAGGACTAATGCATGCTGCCAGAGTCACACTAGCAGGGTAGCAGTTCCAGCAACATGATGCTGAGCTTCATAAAAGGGCAATCACACAATGGGGAGCGAATCGGATATACCCAGACGATGTTATTCAGCACCTGCAGCACGCAGTCGCTCTACAACAGCCATATGACCGCCCTCTGCCGCTGCCTGTAGTGCCGTCCTGCCGTATTGACCAGCAGCAGCGTTGACTTCGGCTTTCGCTTGGAGTAATCGCTCGACCACGGCCAGATGACCGCCCTCTGCCGCTGCCTGTAGTGCCGTCCCGCCGTATTGACCAGCAGCAGCGTTGACTTCGGCTTTCTCTTGGAGTAATCGCTCGACCACGGCCAGATGACCGCCCTCTGCCGCTGCCTGTAGTGCCGTCCAGCCTTCATAACCAGCAGCAGCGTTGACTTCGGCTTTCTCTTGGAGTAATCGCTCGACCACGGCCAGATGACCGCCCTCTGCCGCTGCCTGTAGTGCCGTCCTGCCTTTATAATAAGCAGCAGCAGCGTTGACTTCGGCTTTCTCTTGGAGTAATCGCTCGACCACGGCCAGATGACCGCCCGCTGACGCTGCCTGTAGTGCCGTCCTGCCGTTATCACGAGCAGCAGCAGGGTTGACTTCGGCTTTCTCTTGGAGTAATCGCTCGACCACGGCCAGATGACCGCCCTCTGCCGCTGCCTGTAGTGCCGTCCTGCCGTATTGACCAGCAGCAGCGTTGACTTCGGCTTTCTCTTGGAGTAATCGCTCGACCACGGCCAGATGACCGCCCTCTGCCGCTGCCTGTAGTGCCGTCCTGCCGTTATAATCAGCAGCAGCAGCGTTGACTTCGGCTTTCTCTTGGAGTAATCGCTCGACCACGGCCAGATGACCGCCCTCTGCCGCTGCCTGTAGTGCCGTCCTGCCTTCATAACCAGCAGCAGCGTTGACTTCGGTTTTCTCTTGGAGTAATCGCTCGACCACGGCCAGATGACCGCCCTCTGCCGCTGCCTGTAGTGCCGTCCTGCCGTATTGACCAGCAGCAGCGTTGACTTCGGCTTTCTCTTGGAGTAATCGCTCGACC
>Ga0307514_10000590_pt1 | contig 68147 bp, 59 predicted proteins | sample 16_EM_MG_FD_203088 | JGI IMG/M metagenome (GOLD analysis project Ga0307514, IMG submission 203088) | Populus trichocarpa ectomycorrhiza microbial communities from riparian zone in the Pacific Northwest, United States - 16_EM | ecosystem: Host-associated > Plants > Roots > Unclassified | place...
CTGCTGGCTCTTCCGGCTTGTCGTCGTATCCTTTGATGATACCATACACTTGCTTCTGCTCGAGAAGTAGGGCCATCTCGGTTGCCCATTGTGCATAGTTCGTGCCATTGAACTTGGTGATGGTGATCGTAGTCGAATTCATCCTGTAGCGAGATGTTATATCGCAATCGTCAGTTATCGTAGTCTCTCAGACTGTACGGGTGACATCCAGCGGCCGCCGTCAGAAGTGCGGCGGGGTGCGGGGTAATTGCTTAGCTTGTGGAGACGCTTCTCCGTCACGATGTCCACTCGACAAACGAAAATGGAACTATTGATTGTCGGTTCCCTTTTTAAATGCAAGGGCTCATAACCTGTTGTACGGTGGCGTGTGCTCGAGTAGTCGAGTGTGCGCGGGCGTATGCGAAGGTGTCTATTGTATCATGTAACGAGACATGTCGCATCGACATAACGTCGATCGATGACTAATGGTGCTAACTACAAAAGAGGCAAGTTACATCATAGTCCTTCGCATAGTGATATATCCGTACTTCCAATCAGCTCAACAATCTACTTGGAATTACAACTGATAATACTTCCTCCAAATACGCAATGACTTCGGAACTACAATCAACCCTTGACGCCTCTGGAGTCGAGTGGCCTCAATTGAGAAACCACATACCATGTATGGTGCATGTTATTCAGATTGTGCTGGGTGCATTCAGGAGCAGTCTCGGTGTAAATGGCCCCAGAAAGTCTTGGGAAGCCCATGAGCATGATCAGCAATTTGGATTGAATGAAAGCACAGATATCAGGAAGAGTCAAAGACTTTGAAAAGATGGCAATGACAGAATCAACAAGGTGTCGGCCATGGGACCAGGTTAAGCAAAGGGAATTGACAAAGTACAGATATTAACATAGTTTTAAAGTCCTGCAACTGACCTTCATATAGCAGTGAATACTTACTGTATAGATCACACTGACACTGGGCCGTCGAAATGAGGTCACTGACTGTCAAACAGCCATAGTACAAATTGCAGTACTTTCAATTATGGATGTGAAAACATGGTGGAATTCAACTCTGGAGTGCCTTGAGGGAGCCTACTGATTATGAGGAGCCACCCATCAGTGCTACTAGAATTCACAATACAGTGATAACCGGCCACTCTACACAACACAGAACGAATGGACCATCATGATGTAAGTCATGGAAGTTTAAAGAAGATTCTGATACAGAACCCTGTGGATGTCGAAACAGCATATGCTTTCTGTGCATTAAGTTATCACTGTGTACAGTGACATGTTCCATCATATGGACTGCATTGTGCGAGCCTGAGCTGAGAAGATGACTCAATGAAATGAAGACTTATACATTGCAGTGAAGTTTGTGCCCCAGAAGCTGCCCAAATATTATGCCGAAGTTACTCCAAAGACCAGTGTGCTTCCCATTTCAGCACATATTCTGAATCCTTTCCAGAAGTTGCGATCATTAAAGAATTGGGACAAAGAAATCTATATCAATTCTGAGGATGTGACTTCCTATATTACCCAACACCAAGAGGTATTTCTGAAGCATGTGGACAATGAATACTGAGCCAAACATAGACGATTGTCCGTCATAAAACCTGATAGAATACCGAGCAACAATCTCTTCCTCTTCATAATGGCTTCAGAATTAGGTCTATCATCTGTTGATCCATATGATGAATCTTGCGATGAAGCAGAATACTTAATGCCTGAGAATGTGGCTGAAACAACACCCAAATGCAACAATCACGCAACACCCTCATTGACACCAACATGGTTGGATTTGACTTCACCGCTGGTATCACCCGAGAACTGGGGCCATGTTGATCCCTATCTGGATGAGTACCACTCCAAGCCTATGGTGATTAGCAGCACACTTTGAATACAGAATATCAGTGACTGTTGGTGCCAAGAGGAGGAAGTGCACTCAAAGTATGCCGATTTCTCTATGGTGGCATGCGATATATTCTGTATCTTGCTACATGCTGTCCAAATGGAGGCCTGTATTTCCCTTGGGCAAGACATAATCAGCTAGAGGCAATCAAAAACCACAGGTGAGACACTTAGCAAAAATGTTGTATTAAGGTAATATGCTGAATACAATAACGCGATATCAGCAGGCAATCACGCCGCATTGGTTACGGCGGAAACTGAAAACTACTTCAAATTGAGGAGTGTAGTTGAAATAATCACATTTCACAGAATGGCCAAGGTTCATGATTTTCTGGAGATATGTCTGGGCAGCCAAAATCTGCATGCTACACAGAAGGAATCTCGCGCTCAAAACAAGCAAATAACAGCCGTTGGTTACATTTTAGATATGGAAGAGATTATCCAAACATCCTGGTCAAACTTTCGACATGATTGAGATGCTTCATTAGAGTTGTCGGAATAATCACCTTTGCCTGAGTCTTTGCCAGCAAAGGACCTCCCTGGAGGATGAACTCAAGTATTAAATGTCCACCGAATCAGAAGAAACGACTGCCATCCTGCAGACAGTGATGAGGAGAGTGTACCAGAAAGTATTTATGACACTGAGAATTCACTTAGCTGAAATGATGTCTTCGATAATCCTAATGACAGTGATGATGGTTGGGAGGCAGACGATGAATCTGATGTGGAGCAGAATCATGCCATCAAGAATCTGGAAAGTCCAGTGAAGCGGGTGATATATGCCGCACCATATGTTCCTGGATTGATTTGGCCAATACGGAGGTCAAGCAAAAAGTCTGAAATGGTCTTGATGACCATCCATGCAATGGACACAAGGAGGAATAAGGGACACAAAAAAAAGTAGATCAGTTTGGATCAATATGTTTTCACCAGGTTGGACATGTTCCTTGACTGAAAATGTCACTTAGCGAATTATTATAGGAGAATAGTGAGCAGTCACATGTAATCAATGGTTGATAGATAGAATTGTAGCTAGCAAAATGTATTATTGCACAAGGTATATCAATTTTATTGGAATGAGAGTGACCTGTGCAAGAAGATTACTGGAATTGGCTTTGCCAAAGGGCCAAGTCTTCATCTGACAGAAAGGCAACCAATAAGTTCTATTAATTATGAACATAGTTATTGATGACAGCGGATTGTGACTAGACAATACATTGAAATGAGTGTCAACAGAGTGTCAACAATTTTTGGTCTCATAAATATGATAATTGAAATGTGACTAAGTCACATTTAGGCATAAGCACCAGGTTGGTGACCTTTACACCGAAATGAGAAAATGACGAGGTCAATGCCCTATTTTGGAACATGATTGTCGACAATTTCTGGTCTGGTATGTTCAGGTAATTAACAAGTGATTTGGTCATTGTTATACATAATGGATGTATTGGCAGCCGTTATAGGCAAAAGCGTAAGTGCCAAGCTCCATACCCCATGTTGATCATTAGCATCAATGGAGTATAAACAATTTTTGGTGTCTAATCAAAGTGGCGCTTGATTGCTGTCATCTATAAACAAAAGTTGGCAGCCTTTATAGGCAGATAAGCAAGACATATTCCTGCGACAGCTTCCCAGACAAAACAAAGTTACATCATATCAAAAGTGGCAACTCAGTGTTCAGGAGCGTTTGAGCCTATAAAACCGGCTGAAACGTCATATATACACAATTATGGCTACATCACCTTTTGATTCACCAGAATGCAAAGGCCACAAATTGTTGATACTCTGTTGACATACATTGTCAAGTTGGGGCAGGGAACATGTCGCTATCTCTATTGCATATAAACGTGGCCAATACATTGATTATGTCTAACAACGACCAAATCACTCTGTAACTTCCTAACTTACCGAACCAAAAATCGTTGACACTCTATTAATACTTATTTTCAAGATGAGGCAGGGAGTGTATCGCATTTTTCTTTGTATATAAAGGAAGCCAATACTTTGATTATATGACAACAACCAAGTCACTTATCAATTGCCTGACTTACAAGCCGAACAATCATTGACGCTCTATCGACGATAATTCTTAGAGGATGATAGCATTGTCAACGCTCACATGTTTACCCATATAGGCGGCCAATACTTTCAATATGCATTTGAGTGACCAAGTCTCTGATTCATAATCTGTCTTACAAAACCAAAATACGTTCACACTCTATTGACACTTATTTTCAGAACTAAGCAGGGAGGGTGTCACTGGCTCTTTTGACTATAAAAGCACCCTATACCTCATTTAGGAATGTCTGCAACCAGTTGCCACTCAGATTAACAAAGATGACACACAAATAATTATTGAGGCTGCATTGACTCTCATTTTAAGGATTCAGAACGCAGCATGTATCCTGATTTCTTGAATACAAAGGCCGCCAAAGCATCGAAAAAGGAAAATAATGTACCAAAGTCAATATATTGTGATTAGCAGTAGAAAACCTGAGTGCGACCATCAATAGAAAACTCAATATCATGAACCGGTGCTTCGAATGGACAGGTCTTGCCAAATCCAGCTCATCCTGCTGGTTGATGGGTACTGGTCAGGGTTTGGCCTGCCAAGAAGCAGCAGGTCGGGTCTCGGGACTGGTCTGGAACCAAACCGACCAGTTGTTGGAGTCGGAACACTGCCCGCTGGCAGATTACCCAGATCTGTTGGTCACACTACTTGGAGGTAGCACTGGAGCAACATCAGCCAATTATATGATTGGAGTAACTGTATGTACTTGGTGGCAGACACCATGGAGACTGAGAAATCAATTTCAACTAAGTAAATAAATGAGATTGAAATTTACATGCAACTAGTATTATGCTAAATTGAATGATGCAGTGTGAAAGTAATGCAGTAAACTGAGAGTGCTACATGAAGGGAGGTTTTGAGTAATCATTGTAACATATTTAGAGACAGCTAATCATGAGACACTGAATATGTATGGAATGATTCAGTCAGATGGTGTGTACTGTGAGAGTGACAATTGTTTCGAAGGCTGACTTACAATTGTGGCATTGTAAGAAGTTTCCACTATATGAAGATTCTCCTGAAGACTTGGTGATACTCATATACAGGGCAGTGGATTTGTATAAAGTCAATGCAATAGGAGTACATCTGGAGGTGATTTATTTGAAGGTGGTTGATTAGACAGGAATTTATCTGGAGGTGGTGGATTTGAAGTTACTAGATCTGGAGGCGGTGGAACTGTAGGCAGTTATTCAGATGGTGGTAGGTCAGAAAATGGTAGATACCAAGGTTATTATAAAGTAGTAAATGTTTTGGTGGTTGATTGGAAGGTAGAAGATATGAAAGTGGTTCATCTTAAGGCGGTTGATATACAGGTGGTCAATCTGCAGGTTGTTAATTTAAACTTAGCTGATGGGGACTGTAATTGGTTAGAATATGGCTACGTGTTTGCCTAGTGACTCTATATACAGGATGTAAAGTAAACAGAATACTTTGTAGTTTGTGATGAGAGAAGAGATAACTTATAAAAGATACAAGATATGCAATAAGAGATATGCTAGGGGTGGGAAATATTTGTTTATATGGGAAAAATTGACATTGTGTTAACCAATAGTCATTATATAGGAAGGTACAGAATGATATTTTAACTCTTTCTTCTTACCTAAAGGTGTAACTGCAGATGAGAAAGACAGAGATGGAAAATGGAAAAATTAGAACATTGGGGAAATCATTGTAAGGAACTGAAGCTACTGAGAATTGGTATGTTGCAATCACTTTACTGTATTCAGTATACTCAGTACAATGCATGATCCAGAAGGAATGATATGTAATTTAGAATGAACTATTATTTATCAGACAGATTCTAAACCCAATCAGGTTGGATGTACTTGGTATTTCCCACATTTTCTAATATCCTTCCAGACTGTTAGTATATCCAATATTCCTCTCTCTTCTGTAACTTTACCACTGTACTTTAAGTTGAAAATCTAAATTGAAGTTGTTACATTCTATCATCCCATACTAATTATAATTTAACATCCAGTTCTACATCTATCCAAGATATACTATCTTGTACATCCAGTTAGATTCTCTATATCTTTCCAACAACAAGAGCACCCCTCAAAGTAGTCACAACTTCTAATCTCTCTCTCTGTACACTGACAATCAGAGTATACCCGAAAGGAGTGTAATGGTAATATCAACAGTAATTGCATTTCCACGGTTTCAAGTTGACTCATCAATAGCCTGTTCACATATGTTGTATCATACTTATAGTTGACAGTCTTCAGATCAACCTTTCTATCTATGGTAGTTAGTCTATTCCACTTTATATGAATAATCTTCTGGTCTCAAGGGTGACATCCACATTGTATACTGCTAGTCTTCATGTACATCTCAATGTTCAACCCAGAACTCCCTCTAAGTACATCATGAACATTGATCATTTATACTATTCAATTCCATTTGATATCTTACTTGAATATGATTTCAAACTGAATCTCCATGTTCAGTCAATTATTTTCTTCAAGTACATTTCTTAGTTGATATAATTATGCTATTCAAGTACATATTGCATTCATTTCAAATACAGCCTCCAAGTCTAATTCCTAGTTCACATAATTGGAATGTCCACCAACCCTCCCATTGACTCTTGAGTATATCCTTGAAATAGTTTAGCTAGATCATATATAGATGAATATATACAAAGAATAATATATACTCATTGATTTGTTGATAAATTGTTGTCAATATATACAGAATACATCACCTTCAATATCTTTTATGAATTATTATAAACAATCTTTTCCAGGTGCTTCCGCTGTGTCGCTAATCAATATGTTTTTATTTCTCCACTGCTTTACCGGAATCTGACAGGTTCTGTATCTTTGAATGTAATATTCTCGCAGCATCCATTATTATTGCCATTCAGTCTATCTGGTTTAACATTTATCTTCCATACCTCCAGATACATCTCAACGCTACCAATATATTGGTCTATTCAACTCTGAAATGAGGAAATTGACAATTACAGTCCAATAACTTTTATAGACCCTTGCAGAATTCTGGCAACCGATTATATTTCTTGTATTACTATTAACCTACCACAAGGAAAGTTACTTCAGTATGCTCCGTATCTTTAAAACTTTGTACTCTATGTCATTTTATACTTATTTGTAACATTAACAAAGTTGTGATCCTGAGATACATAATTAAAGGATGTAAAATTGTTGAAACAATTCATTGTGAATTTCAATAGTTTAACTGTAGTAACGACAGAATTTGTATATATTATTGTAAAGACTGGAACAATAGATCCACAATGTTCTTTTACCCAGTCATCTAATATATTAATTAGGCTACTCTATGTATATAATGAATTGATATTGATGTAACATTGACCCCAGATTACTAAACCTTTTAATATGTTAATGATATTTCAGAAATAACACATTTCTGTCCATTAAATACTTTCTAATCCACAGATTAATTGTATGACAATTAACTGAAGCAATTAGTAGTTTTGGGGACTTGTATATCATATTTCAGTACACATCTTTTGTAGTGGTGATATCTATCTTTACATGGTCTATCAACACATGTGCAAAATGACATTAGGCTATGCTGTGTCCACACCCAAACATCTGCAGCTCATAGTGAGCTTCTTGCTGACCTCTCTGCAATGTGCACTTGATTGCCATGTATAGTTGATGTATAGTAATGGGCATGTGGGCCTGTGGAAGTATATACAGCTGGCAGCCAAAGATGGACCTATACCTGTCTTGAATCCCAACAGTCTTTGCGATTAAACCAGTATGGTACACAGTATCACTATGTACCTGCTTGAGAAAGCTTTAGTTCTTATTTGACAACTTGCTTTGGAGACTACTTGAGAGAGCAATCTGCGAGAGAGCTGTATTTCAGAGGGCTACATTTAAGCTTGCTGTATTTGAGAGGGCTGTGTTTGAGAGGGCTCTGGTTGTGAGAGCTGTATTGACAGAGTTGTATTTAACAGAGTTCTGATTGACAGAGTTGTGATTAACAGAGTGATGTTTGACAGAGCTGTGTTGAACAGAGCTGTATTTGACAGATCTGTGTTTGACAGAGCCATATATCACACAGCTGTGTTTGACAAAGCTGTGATTGACAGAGCCAAGTTTGCAAGAGCCATGTTTGACATAGTAATCATTGAGAAACCTGGGCTTCAGAAGGAGAAATATATTCTGCTGGAAGCATTTGGCGAATGGTCGACTGTAATTTGTGCAAGCTTTGGCAAATAGTGGACTCTAAGTCTGTTGTAGCTTTGATGCTGACATTGACATAGCAAATCTACTTGTCTTACTGATTCTGGTACTATGGTCATGATCACCAACACCAATACCAAAACCAACACCACCACCATTACCATCACCATCACTATCACCATCACCATTATCGCCATGGCCATTATCTCCATCAGGCCAGAATTAGATGAACATACATTAGGCTACAATTGCGGGAATGTGCAGCGGATTTTGCTGGGCAATCTAAGTCAAGATCTGCTGTCCACAAGATCAAATAGGCTACGTTGGTTGCAGAATCTAGGCCTGCAAATGTCATCCCCAGGCCCGTGAGGTATTGTAACAACTTGTCATTGTGGCTGACATTATGAGATAGTTTAGACAATAATATTGACTGACATGGTGACTTTGGCTACCATTCACCAGCCAGGACATGTAATCTGGTACATAGCAATTGTTTAACACTACCAGCCAGCAGCAACCAACCAGATTCCTTGGGGTGGCTTGTAGATGCAACTTGCAACAGCATGCAATGGACCAGCCAGGAGCATACATCAAAGCAGAGGGTAAAGTGATATTGGGAATATCTTGTCTCTGGAAAGAAAACTGGGGAGGGTAGAGCAACTATGGCAGGGAGCATGCCATCAAGTGCAATTGGGGGTGCAATTGAGCACATATGGTTCAGGGTACTTGAGAGGATACTATGGGGTCAACTCGAGAGTAACTCTGAGGTGAACATGGGAGCATACTCAGAGGTCAACATGGGATTAATTAATTAGTTTTCTTTCGGGAGTACAGTCACACAACCTCCGGATGTGCCATCCAGTCACGCTGGGGTCATATATGTGACCATGCTCATGAGTGTGCATGAGACCAGACTTAACTGTATAGTTGGAAGCAAACTCAGAGGTGAACTCAGAAACATACTTGGTAGTGTATTTGGGAGTATACTTGAAGGTGGACTTGTAAGTATCCTCAGAGCATACTGAAGAGCGTACTGTCAACTGGGCTGCAAGTGTGCCATGGTGGGCAATTGTGAGCATACTTGAGAGCATGCACAGGTAGTTGAGAATGTACTTAAAGATGTCATTGGGAGTGTACATGGAAATGTATTTGGGAGTGAACATGGAGGTGTACTTCGAAGCATACTTAGAGATTCCCATGGGAGTGTACTCAGAGCCATACATGGATGCCAACTTGGAGGCGTATACAATATCATACTTAGACATCTACAGCGGAATATACTCAAAGTTGTACTTGGAAATAGACTTGGAGGGGTACTTGGAAACTGACTCAGAAGTATACATGGCATCGAACTCTGACGTATACTGGGAAACATGGATGGAGGTTTACTTGGAAATGTACTGAGAGAAGCATTTCAAAAGGTATACAAAGGAGTATCTGACAGGTTGCTTGGAGGTGTACTTCGATATAATGTTGGAGGTGTACTCACAACCGGCCTCGGAGGTGTACATTCGACATCTTCAAATGCACTTAGATGTGAATATTGAAAGGTACTCTAGGGTGTACTTCGAAACGTTCACTGTGGTATATGTGGCAATTGAATTGGAGCTTCTCATTATTATGTGTTTGAAGGTGATCTTGGAAACATACTTGACTCTGCACTTTGACACTTACTTGGAGGTATACCTGAGAAGTAATTGAGTTGTGTATTAGCAACATAGTCAGAAGTTCAGAGGTCTACATGGATGTGTCTTGAGACCATACTTGGGCACATTCAGTCCAGCGTGCTGGGAGCTCACCATTGAGTGCAGTCAGGAGCAAATGTCAGAGCATATTTTCGAGTGTACTTTTGAGAGTATATTGGAATGTTCTTTGGAATGTACTTTGGATCATATGTTGGAGCATACTATGGTGTAAACATTGAAGTGTACTATGAACAATGCTTTGGAGCATATAGTGGAGTATACTCCAGGGGTTACATTCAACCAAACATTGGAGCCTACATTGAAGGCTACTTTGAAGTCAACTTTGGAGTCATCTTTGCAGTCTACATTGTAGCATACATTGGTAAAAACTGCAGAGAGTACTTCAAATCCTTCTTCAGAGTGTGCAGCTGTGCCTATATTAGAGTCAAGATCCCTGGCCGTTTCCAAGTTGATTGCCAAGATTACATTGGAGCCTACACTGGAGCACCATTAAAGCGGTCCCTACTGCTGACTGCTATATTGACCTTGCAGCCTACACCCAAGCCTTCATCTGAGCCTACTCTGGAGCATACCACCAAGTCTGGTTTTATGTGTACTGCAGGACCGATTTCCTAGCCTACTCCTGAGTCTACTTACAGGCTTACTTCTAAGCTTACTTCAAAATCTACTTTCAAGCCTACTTCTCAACCGACTTCCAAGCCTACTTCTGAGTCAACTGCTCAGCGTAATACTGAGTCTACTTCCGAGCTTCCATCTGAGCCTACTTCTATGCAAACTGCTTAGCCAACTTCTGAGCCTACTTTTAAGCCCACTTCGAAGCCTACTTTTGAGCCTACTTCTAAGCTGACTTCCAATCCTACTTCCCAGCATACATTAGAGTCTACTTTGGTGGTTTCTTTGGAAGCTACTTTGAATATTCCTTAAATGGTTACTTGGGTGTCTACATTGGAGGCTACTTTGGATACTGCTTCAAAGTGTACTGTGGATGTTTCACTGGAGTGGTTTTCTTCATGTGCAATGAAGATCAGCAGCTTGGTTACAAGTCGGATTGGCGTGGCCTGATGCATAGTATAAAGTATACCCAATTTTATACACAATCCATCCAACAAAGTATTAGCAGAGAAGGAGTATATATCTATCACAATGCATATATTTGTTAGCAGAACTACCACCACAGACTTTGCAACATCTTTACAATGAAATGTAATATATATATGTGAATGTATCCATTTTATGGTAAAATATACCTCTGCAAGCAATGTGTATAATGAGTCTCCCAAGGTTTATGAGTTTATAGACAGCACCCTTACTAAATATGCGTTCAATATACATGTCAAATGAGCTAAATTGCTTACGACTAGAAATCAGTATCTAATGATTAACTTTGCTATTGTAGGTATTATTAGTGTTCCTGATTATGTTGCCATCTGTGTTACATTTTAATGTTATCTGTTAATCAAGAATCCGTGCAAAATTTGTCTTGAGCAGATTAAACAAACTCAACAGAACTAAGTTTTTCATATGAAATCAAACTAGAATGTGAAAGCATATCATATGTATTAGTATTTGCGAGCAGCAGATGATATTTGAAATGGTTATTATTTATCAACAGTTTGGAATCTTCTCTATACCAATGTAATTGAATATGTCTAGAAGGTACAGTTAAAGTTAATAAATGTAAGCAGCTGCATATGTATATACCTAAAGACAATAGATTTACCATTCAAATAGAAATTCATTTGTTGGAATAAAATTATTGTATGAATCTTTATTGAAGATATAATATTAAGATACATATTTATGAAGACATTTGAAGATAACAATACTTCATTTAATTCAACTGGTTGCAAGAGGTTCAATCACAATTACACTGTAAGTTTAAAAACTGAGGCCAAATGCCAAATCTGTCTAGAATCAGATATAAAGTCTTCAAATAAATCATTGATATTTTTTATAATTGGAATCTCCTATGTTGATGATTTTCATGAAGTTGACACTATTATTTCCATGGTACATATACACCTTAGACTGCAGCATTCACTGTTATAAAGAAACTTTGACCTTTAACATTTCACATTTGAATAACGAAATACACAGTTATTATAAAATTCAGTTACTGTTTTGGGTAATAGATGCTGATCATCAATAGTTGTATGTCTATTTGATAACATGGAGGTATTTGTGTTGGGACTGGAGATACTGGTATACATCTCTGGATATCTCCTACATTAGTTTCATTGTATGATATAAATTTGTAAAATTGAACATAACAATATAGTCATAGGCATTATGTGAGGTCAGAAATCTCAATCTATATATCATGTCTACTCCAAAATATTTCAGATATTTCCATTATTTTTGCCAGTCTATTGCATTCATTGTATCAATTGCACTTTCACCAACTATTCTAGATTTCATACACATAATAAAGTGTAGTTTAGGAACTTTTTTATATCCACCAATCAAAGCTGTAATTAGGCAATGTAAGTGACTATAACAGTACTAATAATATGATTTGATCTTGAAAATGCTGACATTATCCTAATACTGGGCAAATAGCACTTTGTTAGTTTTGGGGAAACATTGCTCAGGTTTTCATATAGAATGAAGAAAGGCATTAAACCATTGCTATACAGTGGCATTAATATTTGCAAGTTAAACTACATTCAAAAGGTTGAATATATACCCCCAGACAAAAGAACATTAGAAGTAAGATGAATATATCCCAAGAGGAATTGATTATCACAATAAGGAAGACAGCGCAAATAATTCCTAATATTCTGTCTCTTAGCAAACAGTTACAGTGTTGTGTATAGAATTGTTCTAATGATAGTTGATAAGTACTCATGGCTGCACTGTAAAAGAATGTGGAAGTCATGTCACAGTATCAGCTGGATAATTGGCATTAATAAAATATCGACTAAGTACCCATTCCAGCGGTCATAAATATCAATAGTATCAATGAGACTGCGATTTTGACTTCCGCAATGTATATAATTTGAATAATGAATGCTCTTAGCTGATTACTAATGAACTGCCCCCAGCTGGAAAAACCATCAGTTGTTGTAGTCTATAATTTTACAGTCCTCTATATTGAACTGGACTTTGCGCAGCTGAGATTTGAGAAAAATTGTTCTAGCTATCCATTTTCACACTATTTGCCATTAGATGACAATGTCCTTCTTCCTGGGATTATATTAATTGATAATCTTGTAATCTCAAGTAAAACATCAAGCTATTACTTTGTACTTCTCAACATGATGCAAATATCAAAACTCTTGGCTTTCAAAACCCAGCCTAAATACACATATTGGCTATTGGTAAAAGTGATTTCACTACTTATGGAAAACCATACAATACTTTGCTGGCCAAAATTGATATTCAAAATAAGTAGCCATTTTGAATATTACATTCTGCATTGGCAACGCAATTGCACTACACAGTACTACATACAGCATGAATCACAGTATCATCAGGTAAATGAAAATATTAAGACGAAAGAGATAAGTATAGACAGTATTGCAGAGATACATAGTGACCAGAAAGTTAGTATGAAAGCAAGATTTCAAAAATTTGTGATACTACACAACTCCTGTACAGATTATGACTATTGTTGCCAAAACACAAATATTTCGAGTACAAAATATCACAATATAGTCAGATATCCGATTTGTGTTATTAATACATCTTTCAAAAAGCCAGTTGTAATTGTCAAATCAATTGGTGAGTTGATGTAGCATAAAAAAGTTGTAGACACATTGATGGCAGACTAATTTGAATGCTCAAATATTATGGGAAAATGTATCAGAATGTAATCAGATTCAGAAGATGATGATATATTAGTTTGAATGGAAAGCATTTGGAGTTTTCTTTTTTCTGTTTTCAAATATCTGATTAGCAGAGTTATTGAATGTAGTTTGGAATACTATTCCTTCCATATTCAGATTAATAATTACAACATTTGGGGTAATAAATTCTACTGTTAACTATATAGATATCATTTGTATATAGTAGTATATTCTATATATCATGTGGCAAGGTCACAATTAGTATAGCTCACAATGGTATATAAGATGTTGGCAACTGCTGGAGAATGTCCCGGGGATTATTTCATCAAGTTAGAAGACAAAAGTTGTAAAATATGCCCATAATCCAAAATACTAGTTTCAATTATTGAAACTATAAATTCCAAATCACTCTATCTAGATTATATGCCACACTATGTGATACTTGGTATTGCTATTGACATTTGGAGACGATATAACAGTGATACGATTCATAGTCAAGCAGTAGATGAAGTAGTGTTGATCATCAACCATGAGCATTGTTCTAATTATTGCATCCTATAACTGAGAATTTGACATATATACACGTTGGTATTGCAAGAGGACAAAAAGACTACTGGGAAATTGGATCAATGGTGACTGTAATGATAAGAAGGTGAATTCAAGTATGGAAGACATAATATGTTGATGCTACTTTTCGAATACTGTACCATTATTTACCCATTTGTTTAATAACTATACCTTATACTATTCAATTTTTGCAATATTTTCACCCATTCACAATGGTAAGAGAAGCTACTCTACTGCATCACATAGTCAATGATCTCTAAGTTATCAATCACTTTTGAAAAATATAATAATGATATTAAAAGGCAACAAGTTATCACAATAAGTAGAGTATTCGGACCCATATAAATTGGAATCTGTCTGTGCCAATCCAGACTGAAATAGGGACCACATGGAATTGGCAACAGAGGAGGTATACAAACTGACATACCTGTAGATGTGCACTGCTGACTATGACTACCATTTTCTAGTTCTATAGCTTGGTAAACAGTTGAGTACTTCCCATCTGACATTATAGACCTAGTAGCATTCACAAATGTAAATGCATTTATGAATATTTTAATCTTGTCAAGAGTGGTTGTTTGGTTTAGGGGAGCTTTGTGGCCTCCCCTGGCAAATAGCTGAGAAACATTCCAGCCAAGCTGAGACATCAGTGATCACAGTGTACGGGTTGTCGGAGTCAGGCCAGAATGTCATTCTCTGTTGGTGGCAAACTTTTGGCATATATGTGATAAGATGCTATAAGTTAAGCTTGGTTCTGCCAATTTGAAAGAGGAGAGCATGTTGTGAATGTATTACCACAGCTGTACTAGTTCTTTGCCAACACCACGATTGGTCTATATAAATCTCTAATAAAGTACAAATCGCTTTGGAGGAGGACTTCTTTTGATCAATTTAAGTTCCTTTCATTGAGGTCGAATGCCATGGTCAACTTTCTAAGCTGACGAATTATTTCACAGTCAATTCAGGAATCTGTGTAGTCTGTATTCTGCATAATTGCTACACTCAAATTAAATCCATTTACATATCACCAACTCAATACACATAGCACACATTGGAAGTAATTGCTGTTAGAGTTCATGACAATTTGCTTTATTATTTAATGCTATTGCTTGCTCAAGATGAATTTCTTTATTTGTCAGCAAATAGTATTTCCTTGCCTGGCTGGGTATTAGATTCATATTGAAGAATGATTTCATATTGAAGTGAAGATTGCAGTTAGATAATCCACAGGTATTGGTGTACCACACAAGATAAAATATAAAGTTCAGTGAAACATCAGTGGGAGAATAGAGTTCAAGTAACAGACTTTATGTCAAAAATATCCGCAAATATTATTGCAGTAATTGGGAGTCCCTGAGAGTATGGGGAAGTAGTTGGACAGGAATTTCAAGATGGTAAAATCCACCGGCTGACTACACCAATGCACTCGCTGTCGGGTGCACCTTGAAGCATAGGCAACAGAACTCAGAGTTGAGTGGACCTATCCTGTTGCCGTGAAAATGTACTTGGAAGTGTTAGTGATCAATCTGCAAGAATACAGAAGGACCAGTGTCAAATTCAGAACCATCCGGAATTGCAGGTAACCAACTTCTAATCGGCAGCAAATACAGGGGACAAGCTTCGGTGTGAAATTGCTGCAGGTGCATCTGAACTTCATAGACAATATTGAACACTGCATGATTTACAACTCAAAGATTCGGTTTAAATTCCCATCAATATCCCTATGTAACTATGTATGTATGTATTTCTCTATTCATGTTGCTATCCATTCAAACACAGTTAAACTGAACATCCACAAAATGTATTTTGGTCATTAGCAGCCTCTGAGAGCGCATTAAATCACTCTAGAGCAGTCTGGGAAATACAAAAACATCTTCCTTCGAAATGCTACAGCTGCACCAGCAAATTATAGCTACTACTTATTGTTCAACAGTTTTTATAGCCGCGGTATTCAGTTGGTGTTCTCATCTAGGTATCTGTATAGCTACCCATCTACACACAGTATATCTGGACTGGCTGCAAACAGTGATTGAGAGCAATTCGAGGTGTATCTGAAGATGACAAGTGAGTAAACACAGAAATACACTCCTGGGCAATGTTCGAGCTAGTTTGGAGATGCACTTGGTGGCGACGATCCAGTGAACTCAGTGACGCACTGCGATGCTGTGATTGAGTAAGCTAGGAAAAGAACTTGGAGGCCGAGTTGGAGTGCACTAAGCAATGAACTTAGTGACTGTGATCGAACGAGTTCAGAGAGGCACATGGAGACCGAGATCGAGTGAACTCAAAGATGCAGTTGGAAGCCGTTATCGACTGAGTACAGAGATGCACTTAGAAATAAGGATCAAGTAAACTCACAGATGCACTTGGAGGACATAATCAAGCGAGTGCAGAGATGGACTTGGAGGTCAGAATCCAGTGGACTTAGAGATGTACTCCGAGGATGTAATGGAGTGAGTTTCAAGTTGCAGGTGCACGCCATTATTGAGCAGGGTTTGAGGAGTACTTGGAGATGGTCAATCAGGAGGTGATCGATGGGCGGGGCACCAGCTGCTGATGAGGCACTATTCATCAGTTAGTTAACTCACAACCAACAGAATGCAATACGGTGACTTTTCCTTTGAGCTCTAATGGAGAGCTGGCTGATGGTGGTTGATTTGTAGAGAGGCATGCCAGAAGCTGAATCTACATTCAGGGGTTATCTCGTAATAGTGAGAATAAAGAGAGGACAGACAGTGTGAGGTGAATGCTGTATTCAGTGTATGCAATACTCCGTCTATGCTGCACTGGTTGTACTGCTGGACTCGGTGTTAACTCATGATCATGGCATGGAGAGATATATACTGATGACTTAACTTGTGTTCTTCAATGACTATACAGTTGTGGACGAGAAGGGGAGAGATGGCGGATGAGGACAAGAATGATATAGAGGATACGAGCAGATATTTGGACTTGAGAGTGCAACTTGCCCAATTGGGTATAGAAGACCTTCTGTCAGGGTAAGTACTCGCCAGATCAGAATGTGTACCTACTGTTTCAGCTATGGTGAATTGTCTCGGATACAATTTTCTCTTAAGTTCCAGTTTGTCATTATGATTCCTCACCTCCTCTCATCTCTCTCTGTCTTGTCCTCAACGCTACCGTCATCTAAGAACATGAAGTTAAGTCATCCCTCGCTATCTCTGTACGCCATGAACATAACATAACACAGAGTGCAGCATACACCGAGTACTACATACACCAGCAACCGCATACACCAAGTGTTGCATACACTGAGTACTACATACAACGAGTACTGCATGTATCAAGTAATACTTCCACCGAGTACTGCATACACCAGTTTCTGAATACACCAAGTATTGTATCATCGCAAGATCATCTGTTTTCCACTCCCAGCCAGTCCCCCATCTCTTGGCGGACCTTGTTGTACTCAATTCTCTACATTTCCACAAATTCAAGTTAACCAATGAATACAGTCGAGGCTTCCCAACAGTCCAGGACGCCCAGCGTCTTTCAGGGACCCAAGTGACAGTCCTGTCGCGGGCATGCATTCAGGAGGGCTGATCCATCCCGCTCTGGAATCTGAATACCTAGAGCCTGCTATAGGTGACTGTAGTGATAGAATGCGGTTCTCAGATACAAAGCTAGAGTCAATAAAAACCCCAAATCCTGGATGCGGCTGAATGCTGCAGCTGGATGCCTGAAGATGCAATGGTCCATATGCAGACAGAAGCGAAGGAGCCACAGTTGTCAATGCAGAAGGCTTGGTAGTGAGCAGAGGGTCTTGTTTGTTTGTATGTTATCATGTCTGTATTATAGTATCGCTGTGGGCAGAGATAGACTGCAGGGCCCTATAGTCTTTTCATTCAGGGCTCTGCTGTACTCATACGAAACAGTCCATAGCTTGATTGCCGCAAAAAATGACATCTGATTAAGGGATTAATTTCGCCCGGATGGGATGGACTATTAGGAAGCTGGATAAAGTCTCAGCTCCCATCATTCCTCCTTCCTGAACAACCGTCTCCAGATCTATCGCTACAAGATCCATGGCCTCCAGTTCCACCCCCTCCAGATCCACTGCCTGCAGATCCACCACCTGCCGATCTACTGCCTCCTGATCCACCGCCTGCAGATCCACCACCTGCAGATCCACCGCCTACAGATCCACTGCCTGCAGATCCACCGCCTGAAGATTCACCGCCTGCAGATCCACCGCCTGCAGATTCACCGCCTGCAGATCCACCATCTGCAGATCCACCGCCTGCAGATTCACCGCCTGCAGATCCACTGCCTGCAGATTCACCGCCTGCAGATTCACCACCTGCAAATCCACCACCTGCAAATCCACCACCTGCAGATCCACCGCCTAGAGATCCACCACCTGCAGATCAACTGCCTGCAGATCCGCCGCCTGCAGATCCCCCGCCTGCAGATCCACCGCCTGCAGATCCACTGCCCGCAGATCCACCGCCTGCAGATCCACCACCTGCAGATTAACTGCCTGCAGATTGACCGCCTGCAGGTTGACCACCTGCAGATGGACTGTCTCTCAATCAACCACTGCATGATATACAGCCTCTGGATGGACCGCCTCCAGATTGACCGCCTCCAAGTACTTCTTCCATCTCACTTAATCATGGCTCCAAAGTGAATCTCCAACCCCGCTCGATCCAAGTGTGACACAATTGTGTCTCTTCAATGCAAAGAGCCCATCGTGAACACATTCGCACACCTCACAGGGCATCTGAAGGGAATTCGTGCAAAGTTGAGGTTCTGGCTGGTGGAACATAGAAAGATGGTGAGAGGATATAGAGGGGTACCAGGCCATGTGAAATCACACAAGTTGTGTGGATCTATGAAAGCTTAGCAAGATTGTGTCAGACCAAGAGCTGGGAAAGGGAGTGTGTGTATTTTGTATAATGTAATGATATCTATCTACCCTGGAGTCTTCTAAATATATACTCTCTGTTACTGAGTCAATCTCAGCTGATCATGTACCTCCATACTCCGGCCCTCCGTCTCTGTTATCCCTGTATCTCTGCATGCCACTACTGGCTTCCCCCTGCCGAACTGAATGGCGGTGGTAGTGAAGAACAGATTTTACCACCAGAACAGTCACAAAGTACATCTTTAAATTGCCACAATCGGTGTCTCCAGGTGCTCCTCTCAATACCCTTGCGCTCTGTATGTATATGTATGGAGAGACATAGATACCACATGCCATATTATAATGTAGCGAATCTTGTCACTGTAACATAGACAATATGATAGACAAAGTGACTTGTGGTTATGGAACCCTCAGAACTACTGCTGTGGGAATATGGCATCAAGTCTCACACAGAGCTGCACAGAGGTCTCAGCTGCTTTTGATGTCTCCTGTAGACCTTCAAAGAGGTCTCAGCAGCTCCAAAATTTGACTATCCTATAAGTTGAATCTGGTAGCATTTTAAATTCACCTCCATATGTGCAGGCACTTTCAGGAGCACCTGAGAATACTCTTCCAGAGGCTGATAGCACTTTACTTTGCTCCAGGAGGGCCTCAAAGCATCTGGTAGAAATTGGGAGTACTGGTGTGGTCGACTGGAGTGTCTGGAAGGTTTGCATATGGCTTCCAGATTAATTTACATTTTGCTGATCATCCTCATCCTCCTCCGCCTCATCCTCCTTGTTCTCATCCTCCTCCTCCTCCTCCTCATCTTCCTCCTCTCATCTTCTTCCTCTGCATTGTCACCATTCCATACTATATCCACATCGCCATTTAAATCAACCCTGTTCAGTGGGTCTGCATCATCCTCCATGCGTATATCCACATCACAATGATGCTCTAAGTCATAATTGCCATCCGACTCCTGGGTAGAGTTGGTATCAGCATCCGAGGATACTGCCATGGTGGGTGATGCTTCTGGCCCAAATATACCCGCACTTGTTAGTCTTGTGTTTCTGAGTCTGCCTCCTACATTTCCCCCTGCAACTGCAAAGCGACGTTACAAGAGGTATCACCTTCCTCTCAGGTATGTTTAACAATACCATTCCTTTTCCTGTTCCGTTTACCTTTCCTCTTCCCTTCCTCCATTGCCTTCCCCTTCCCTTTCCCCTGCCTCTTCCCCTTTCCATTCCCTTCCTGTGTCGCATTTGCATTCCCCTTCCCATCGAATAATGCGTTCCATTTCTTGTTCCCTTGCTACCAGCTCGGTGTGTCCTGCTCACTATCCCAGGTGTCATTATCATTGCCATCGCGAGGAAGGCTTCTGCCACGGCTGAGCATTCCGGGATCTGCTGAGTTCTCATCATGATCATACTTGTCAATTACCTCATCCCAATCAAGTGGTCTAGCTGCTATGTAGTAACCTGGCTCGTACTGTTGGCAGCAATATGGCTCAATTTGTTACATGAGATCTGTGCTAAAGTTCCAAGAGAAAGGCTTACCGGGCAGATTAATCTTCCCCAAGCTGGTTGCCTCTGAATTGGAGCGATTGATCTCATCCCCAAGGGGAAGTTGTTGTCCCACCTCCAATTGTTCATTGGATTGCGGGTTTTGTCAAACATTGGCCCCAGATTGGAGCAGAATGCTGCCCACCACTCCCGAAAGGACAAGCACCTGCTCCTGTGGTGCAGCCAGATCAGCTGCAATTTTGATACGTAGCGAGTTATAACTCAATCACGAAAGATTATATTATACATGAGGTTCCATGCCCTATCACCCTGGACATGGCAAATATTAAATATCTTCATAAGTCCACGGATGTGTGCTGAGATGAATCCCTTGATACAGCCCCGATCCAATGACAGTTATTGATTTATAACTGATGTTGACAACATTGCCCGAGCAATTGCCTTCCCATTTCTTTGCAGCTGCCCACTGGTACCATCACTGTGAGTTGGAAATTCATCTACATTCGAGGTGTTAGCATTATGATACAGTTGCATGTAGCAGAACAAAGCACAGAGAGAATGTACCAAGTTGTATTGGTTATCAGGTGTGTATTGGAACAAAAGGAGTTGTTATGTGTAAGTTACGTGATGTCAAGATGGTTCAGAATGGTGGCACTGTGATGTGTACAGGAGGAAAAGTGAAAGTAGATGTACATGAGAAGAAGGGATATAGATACTAGAGTTCCTGCAATTTTCTGGTTCCACTTGTGAGATATTGTAATCTTGATTCACGTCCTGGGTTTGGTTGGTTATCTAATACAAAATGGCCCAGCCTTCATTGTACACAACCACCAGGCACCTCATCAGTAAGAAGCCTGGAAACAGTATTTTATACTTGCAGTGAGGAATTTTCACGACGCTGGGCGTTTCTTGTGTGATATACATCACTTTCACCGCTCAGATCTCATTCATCTCAGAGCAAAGTTAGTTGCTCTCAGGTTGTCTCAACTGTGCCACTATCCAACACGGTTACAAACATGTCTAGTGGTGGAAAAAACACATGCAACTGATTACAATGGATCGAGAATACATCATGGCTCTCTGTAAGATACTTTGAACTCTGCAGAAGGGGATTTTCAACCCGCAAAGTTGGAGATATACGCAATTGATGGTTCGAAGCATTCTCCCTAAACCGAGTGCAATACTACGATATTCGCACCAAGCAGGCATGAATACTTGTCACGCGATGCAAATAGACCTTCAGATGTTGCTGTAAGAGTGAATATTCATGCTGAGTTAAACTGAGAATAATATAATGGAAGTTAATTTCATTATGGAATGCTTTTCGAGGGATGTCATCTCCAAGTATCATCACAAGCGAAACTGGTTTAGAATCAAGCGCAGTCTACACTGTGCCCGATTTTGTTTCAAATCCCTCGCAGGTCACTCAAATAGGAGTGTAGCTCGTCTGCCATTTCATATGGATGCGAAGGAAATTGATCCCGCATAGGTAATATTGAACATCTATACTGTAGTATACATTCCCAAACCCTTCACCCCAACCCAACTCTGGCTGTATGAAATGTTTAAAGTGCTGCTAATAATCAGAATAAGCAAAATTGTGGGTCTTCAGCAAATGTTCAGCTTCTCCCTGTTATGAGATGTGTTTCTGCAACTGCTAGCGAGAGGGGTTCCTCTCAAGGAGGGTGTTCCATAAGCTCTAAAACACAAGGTCAGATATACTCACTCTCATATTCGCTGAACACTTCTCACGTTGCACATATCACCCAATGTACAACTTCCACCCTGTCCGCTACACAGCGCCAGGGAATACATACTCCAACAGGAATGCCAGATACAAGCAGTCATACCACAGCAGCACCAAGATGAACCTTACAGATTGACTCAACACATCGCGTTGTATCCAGCCCCACATCTGGCATTGCTAGCACTCCCACTTCTCTCAGCAGTCTTCCAAACCTACCTACCACCATCCCTGATCCAGAAGCAAGCGCGATCATTACAATACCACTGTGAACGCGAGCTACAGATAGGAATCAGAGACAGAGGCAGTGGCACTTTCAATTGCAGGCAGCATCTACACCTTAAACAGTAGTTTCCAGCTGTCACAGCATCCATCAATTTGGTCACTCAGACAAGACACGTCCTGTATTTGCAACTGCGGCTCTACAAGTGGAACAGATGGCCATTATTGTATGCAAGCGACTTTGAGATGGTAAGTTATGCAATGCAATACATTGCGAAAGCATCAGCTAAAGCACTACACTGGTAGATCATAGAGAAGTACAGCAACACTGCTATGCAGCAAATCAACATTTGGTCCATAACATTTGAGGCACACTCAAAGTGAATCTTGAAGGAGGTATGTTGAAGTAACGGCCCACATCGGATATTACACACTCAACCCAGTACCAGGTTTGAGTACAAGTCAGAAAGGTTAAATCCCACTCCAACTAATCAGCCAGGGACAATGCAGCAGAGGTTTATGATCTCCACCACTTCGAATCTGACACAGAGCGTTTTGAATTTGTTGAGTCTCTTCTTGCAAAGAACAAGTATTTTTTTCCTGTAGCAGAGCATGTGGATGATGGTGTATGTGGTCCAAATCCAATGGAGAGAGAGTGGAAAGTCGCTAATGAATAGCTAGAGTTTACATTGTTTCCTGGCTGATGCAATCCTGACATTTAGGAACACCAAATTTGATCATCCAGCAAATAACTGCGGTAAGTCTGCTAATCAATATTACAATTCCATAATCAATGACAAGGACGGTCATGTATCCTGGCCACTGATCATGTTCACCTGCACCGCATTGCACCATGCTCTCCTGGAGTGGCAAAAGTACAAAGGTATTCCTCTCAAACCTTCCAAGCTAAAGCTCAGAGCGGACAGACTTGATCGCTTGAACTACATCAACAACAAGAATGATGGTAGTAAGAACACATTCTGCTGTGCTGCAATGGATTTCAAGTTGTTATCCTCACCTGGTGTTGCATACACCTATGCATTCTGGATGAATACCTGGATCAAACTACTCAAGAGCTACTAACAGAAGGTGTATCAAAATCCTTTGGCCTTGGTCAGGCATCAGATCCGACAGGCGGAGATCTCAATGCCTGCCGTGGTCATCAGTATGAAAGCCGCATGTGTTGACAATGCAATTCTTCTGAACTATTTGACGTCTGAACGGACACTTGAAGAACCTGAGATTGGAAGAACTGGTACAAACATCCTGATAGATATCACCTGCATGGATAATGAACAGCATTTCAGAATGCCAGGGGACAGCGGAGATTGTGAAGATGAAGGTGACGATAGGAACAAACGCATTGCCATCCCCACCACTTGCTGGCGACGACAGCCGATAACTAAACTCAACAGTATTGACCAGTACACTGGTACCATCGACGGGTATGAGAGCGACAATGGCGACAATGCGGAGGCGAATGAGGAGGAAGACCTATTGCAAGTCGATGATAGATCAACACAGAATTCGAAGGACTGATGGCATAGTACTAGAGAGTGTGATAATTGGACTTTATATTTCAACCCTGTAAAATATGATGATGGCGAAGCAAATGAAATGGCAAGTGATGTATCTGAAGCAATGAATCTACTGTAATAAGTAACAACATTTCAAAGCTAAATATATGTATGGGTAGCGTGCTGCATCCAATATATAAACATTACGGAAAGGTAAAATGTGGCACTCGGCCAAAGAACGGCATAAACATCGACAGGCATTTTGTAAAATGCTACAGCATAACTTGAGCCTCTGCAAATAGTGCAACGGATGTGTCGTACTGATGGTGCATATACATCACAATGTTTCGGATGCAAAGTAATGGAGGTAAGTATGCAACACAACCTGTCGCCTGGGTGATGGGTAGTGTGTAATTTGCTGTCAGAGGGTACAAGGTTCCGTCAGAGCCATCAGAGCAGTCAGGAATACCCAGGTGTATCTAATGGATACTAGACGTGTTGTTCATGGCAATTCTGGACCAGGAACTGATCCAACGAAGCAAATCACTAGCAGGTGCACCGATCCTCATCGTTCCAACGCCTCACAGCAGAGGCCTACATTGGCATGTTTACTATTTAGCATTCAATACAGTGACCATTGTGAATCGTAGACCACTGCATATAATTAACCAACTTTGAGATAGGATACAGCATGCTAGGATGTATACAGTGGTCGACCTGAAGGCTGCATTCCACCTTATCTGAGTCAGGGAAGGAATTGAGTGGAAGATAGCATTTCGTACATGATATGGCCATTTGTATATAGTGTTATCCCTTTTGGTCTTGCAAATGCCCCAGCTACATTCCATGATGGAATTGAAACAATTGTCAGAGATATGCTCAATAGAGAACTCCTCATCTACATGCAATACTTCTTGATGTATTCAGCAACAGTGGAAGAACATACACAAATAGTCCTGGAGGTACTCCATCAACCAAGGGAATTCAACCTCGCAATTGCACAAAGCATATGTATATGGCATGTGTCTACGGTTGAATTTCTTGGATATTTTGTATCTTGTGAGGGAATTGAAATGGCTCTGGGTAAGATCGGGACAATTCTGGGATGGCCAAAACTCATATGCAAACAAGACATCCAGATGATCTTGGGATTCGCCAACTTTTATCGACAATTCTTTGAAGGATTTGCAGAAAGGATAAAGCCCATTACAAATCTCCTCAGGAATGGTGTTCCATAGGTATAATCTAATGAATGTGCTATGGCATTCCAAGACTGCAAGGGCCAGGTTGGCAAGGCACAAATCCTAAAGCACTTTGAATGTATAGGTCAAATTGTTGTGGAAACCAATTCAAGTGACTTTGCTATTGGTGCTGTACTCTCTCAAGTTGTTGATGGATGATTATATCCCATTGCATTCTATTCCAGAAAGATGGATACTGCAGAGATTAATGATAATATCCATGACAAGTAATTGATCGCTATAGTAGCTGCTTTGAAGAAGTGGTGATGTTATCTAGAAGGAGCTCACCATTTGATTCAGATCTATACACACCATAAAAATCTCAAAAATTTTACTACTACAAAGATCTGGAACAAATACCAAGCAAATTGGACACAACAGCTGGCAGGGTATAATTTCAAATTATTCTACCGTCATGGAAACGCAAATAGAAAATCTGATGCATTAGGTAGGCGTACAGAGTATCGCCCAGAAAGGGGGGAGGTAGTATTGAGGAAAATGAATATGAACGTATCCACCAAGTCCTCAGATCTGACCAATTTAAGTTAGTTGAGGGAGACCATGTGTGGACATCAGCAGCTAGAGCTAATGGATTGCCAATAATGATTTCGTCTCTCCAGTCACATGCAGAACCAATCATCTTTCCACCCCAAACATTGTAAGCCATACCTGTATTCAAATTCGATAAACACATGTACCAGAATGTGATCTCATCTGGCCATGATAAAGAAGATTGGTTTAATGCATATGACAATGAATTGGAAGGAAAGGCGGACTCAGATGCCATACTTGATGATAAAGTCCTTTGTTACAAAGGAAGGCTATGGGTTCCTGATAGCATGGACTGCAGAAAGATGTGTCTACGGAAAGAACATAACTCTAATGTAGGTGGCCATCTGGGCGAGGAAAGGACGATTGAACTTGTACAAAGAATCATTCAATGGCCTCAGATGGATCAATGGATTGAGGACTTTGTCTACTGATGTGCTGATTGCCAATAGAAGTATGCAGCGCGTCACACACATTATGGACTACTGCAACCACTGGAGCTAGCATACAGACCTTGGGATGAATTATCCATGCAATTTGTTGTGGATCTACCAGTATCAAATAGATGCTCATCCATATGGGTAGTAGTTGACCACTTCACAAAGATGTCACACTTGATTTCCCTCCAGAATGGAGTCATGAAGACACCAGACTTGGTACAAATATTCCCAAGGGAGATATGGAGGCGTTACAAAATACCATCTACAATTACCTCGGAAAGAGATACAAGGTTCACATCCACAGTTTGGAAGGCATTATTGACACACTAGGAATCAAATCGAAAATGTAATCACCCTTCAATCTCCAAGCTGATGGACAAATGGAAAGAATCATCTACAAATTGGAGTGTTATCTCCAAAACTACTGCAATTGTCTACAAAATAATTGTTACGAAATATTGCCAATGGAAGAGTACACCTACAACAACTTTCTATAATTCACTGTCATGCTAACACCGTTCTTTGCAAACTATGGATATCACCCTCGAACAAACTTGTTAACTGTAGAATCATTGCAGAATCCTACTTACCATAACCGTATTCATTTGGATGATAAGTATTCATCAGTTCTGTCATCCGGGACTAGAAAAAGCTAGCAAAACAATGAGAAAGTTTTATGATGAGAAAGATAAACCTGCCCCTGTATCCCAATCAGGCAATTTAGTTATACTAAAAGGGAAAACCTCAAAACCAGATAACCAGCAAAAAATTGGACAACAAACTCCATGGTCCATTTAAAGTTATCAAAGTTATGTCACCTACAGCACTTAAGGTAGAATTAGCCTCACAATGGCAAATACATAACACCTTTCATGTATCATCAATTAAGCCCTTTCGAATCGCTATTGATCTAATTCGAGATCCACCCAACCTGGATGCTTTTGTCATGTATGCATATGAAATGCAAGATGATTTCGAAGGCTATGAATACCTGACAGGATATGCTGTAGAAGAAATCATGGGCAGTCAATTCAATAAGGAACAAAAAAGTCTCTTATATTCAGTCAAATGGAAAGGGTATCCAGATGAGACAGATTGAACAGTGCAAGAGTTTGACAATTGCAACAATAAATGCTACTGAAGAAATTCCAGGAATGGAAACCCTGGGCTTCGAAGGATAAGAGATTATAGTTTGAACTTATACCTTGGCTTCTGGGTGATATTGCTGTACCAGGAGGTTGGAATGGCAAGCAATATACTGATGGATTAGGATATGGTTTTGGCAGGAAGCTGCGTGTGTACCAGCATTAGAAAAAGGATGATAGGATTGAGGACGGCATTGTAGGAAAGGGAGGTAGTATTACACCTTTAGAATTGGTCACAGTTCAGGGGTCTTGAACAATTACTTGATGATGCTGTTATGTGGCTATTGATTAAGACTCATCAATTATAAGCCAGTACTGTCACTACACCAATGACCTCCAGGTACAAATCGCTTGACCCCATTATCACCCCCAACCTGGAGTGTTGTCATAGTTGCAATGGTGTGTTAATACAATGCAAACACACATCGCAATATTCGCTATCAGTAAAGATACCGAATAACGCCAGCCATCATCACCACTATATAAAGTAACTCTCGATTGGCATCAGCGATAGCCAGTGGGATAGAGCCTTTTGAGCCCCATATGAAGAAAGGCTATTGAATGGTATGAAGAGGTAGATAGTCTGGAAGACAACAGTCCGATGGATACCAATCAGTTTGGAGATGTATATCAGATGGATACTCCTAGTCCAAAAAAACTGGCAGATATGCAGGATACAATTTGCTCAGAGGAAGTTCAGGCAGACTGGGTATCAGAGCAGGGAGATTGGAAGATGAGGGGCTAGTGAGCATTTATCTAGAGAAAAGAGTATTTAGAATTAGCAGTTAGAACCCAGAGGAAAGAGGTATAAAGACCTCCAGATTCTTCACTGGTAGAGAGGGCAACCTTCTCACAATAGAGAAGAACCCTTCACAATATATTCGGACATTGAAAGTAATTCTACATTTATTCTATTCTGATGACTTTCTGCGCTGGAGCAAAGCTTTAAAGTGAATCTACCATTAGTCCTTGTAGTAGTCCAATGTCCAGTGCAATAGTGAGACACGACAGTGGGTTACTTAGAAGGGATACTTCTAGGTGGGTGTATCTTGGAATTGACTCCTCCTGTGTTACACCAATTGTCATCATTGTACTCAGGGAATCGCCATGTAACCACATCCATTGAGGTGTAAGGAGTTTCTAAAAACTGCACAGAAACTAGGAAAATTTCTGTAGACTGGGTTTCTCCCTGTAGTGATCTGGTATATGCATTAGGGTTGAACCTTAGGGTATATCCATTCTGATTTGTTGGATTGGAGAAGACTGATCTATTCTACTTTCTAAATCAATTCAGTTACTATCCAACAGACCTGTGTATAGTAGAAACCCATACATACTTTACTTCTTCTCAAGATATTATCCAGCTACTGTTAGCTGACATCAGCAGCTACATCGGGGTTGAATGTTCAATTTTGATGACAAAGTAAAATTGTAGTTCATTGTATATATATTCCAAGCCCTGAGATAGTTATGCAGCAATTACAGGGGGATATGGAAATGTGGAAATAGTACCTTCAAATAGATTCTAGTACTTTTCTGAAATAAAGTTAAATACACTTATAGATAGTGGAATTTAGACCTAGTAGCAGTATACATGTAAATTGGAGTAATTATTCCAAGTATACAGGACTTTGTCAGTATCTACATTGTCATAAGTCTTCACTATTTGATCTACCACACATTGATCAGATGGTATGTCCAACTTATTTCAATTTCAATGAATGTTTTGTGATATGATCAGGGTAGCAGATATTGCATACTTTTTTCCAAAGGAAAGAGTGGGTTTTACTGTATATGACTCTGAGGTCAAATTTGAAGTCGTAGGATTATCAGTATGCTTGCATGTATTTCTGACTGCACTTACAGAAGATATGATGTTGAGGACAGCTAGAATGAATATTGTATTATCTAGGATTACTGAAGTACAAGTGTAAATTGAGTAAAGGAACATTAGAACAACCAGCTTTGGTTTTGATACAGTGGAGGTATTAGAATTAATCTGTTTAGAGTATGGAATTAAATTTCTTTGGTATCCTGAACTTACTCTAAGGGCATGTCTCCAGGCTCTCTGCTTAAACCTTTCTATTAGTATTTTGACTAAGCCCAATATAGACATACTTAATCTGGTTTAGCACTGCATTGCCCCAGGTATACTAGAAATGCTGAGGCTGCGTATAACCCGTACCACTACACCATATGGAACCAGCTAGAGCCTGATTCGAGGCCAGGCCTTCTTTGCTTTTGCCATGATTTTGTTGTAGGGTGGTACGCGATCGCGCTCGTGTTGTTTATTTCTGACGAGGTGCGCTTGTGTCCACTCGCTTATTTCGCGCGTCTGGTTGTCAGACGGCTGGTTTTCGAGCGCACCACATCACCGTGCCATAACGTATTCTCAAAACCTCTTACCTTCGTAGTACCTCTCATCCTCGTTCTTTCCCTTTCTACCACGCTCAGGAGTTGTGTACCTACTTATCTGCTTAATTCTAACGACGTTTTCTCCAAAAGCAGGGCTTGCCCCCGATTCGCGCAGTCATGGATGGTCTGGTTATCAGCGGGTCGTCGACTCCCGTGTCCTCTAACATACTTATTGCTTCCTTCAATGCTACTGTGCTTGCTGATTATCTTAGAGAAGTGTTCTCTGTAACCTTAGGTGGAACAAAGTCGGATCTTGAAGGACCAGGCAGCGTATTTCATCAAGATTGCCATGCAGAAACACTTCACAGACTGTCCCGTTTCGCGACTGAGCCGTTGGTAGCGTTATATGCATCAAAGGATGCTTTCGAGAATGATCAACCACTCAGCGATCCTACTAGTAAGTGTGAATCCGTTCGCTTGCTAGCTGTACCTGACACCTTTAGCATCCCTCTCAAACATTACTACCAGTTCTTATGTGTACTCCATATCTTCCGAATTATCTTCATCACCGTCGACTGTTTCTTCGGTGGCTATCATCAAACGCCCACAGCCACTTGACCCTACCCTACCACTACATGCCCAGCTTCAGATTATGAATTTCCCTGGAACAGTAGTCCTCAATAGCGGCGCCCAAGGCTCCATATCCCCGTTCGAAATCCTACATGCCCTTGTGCACTCGGCTCTTGCACCTTACTTTGATGCATACTCCAAGGGTCAAGAGAATCAGTCTGGTAGACGGTTAAACCGGTTTGCGGATACTGAAGCCAAGACGGGTATGCTCAGGGGTGGCCCCTGGTATCCATGCTCTGACATATTGTTAATTCTTAGGTATTCCTGTAACAAAAAAGAAGTTAGCTGAACTGGAGCTTTCGTTGTTACATCTTCAACAAAACATTGAAATACCAGAACTCTTCCTTTCTTTGCATCCAGTCATACAAACTGCAGTTGATTCTGCGACTAAACACAATGCTCGACCTAATCTTGACATGGTACCGTCGGACTTATTACAGGACAGTTCATTCCTCAACAGCCTCCAATCTACTGTTAATGCATGGATCAAGTCGATCCAATCAATTACAAAGATGTCTAGAGATACTGAAAGTGGTACTGCTACTCAGGAGATAAATTTTTGGTTGTCAATGGAATTAGCCTTGGAGAAAATTGAAGAGCAGTTGCGAGGAGACGGTGTCCAGCTTACTCTTGACGTTTTGAAGCATGCAAAACGATTTCTAGCTACTGTAAGCTTTATTGCTGATACCGGCCTGAAGGAAGCTTCCGATCGAGGTTGATATACACCTTTTTTGTTGCCTTTCTCGCACGTGTGTTGACTTATTTTGTAGTACAAAAATATAATCAACTCATGCGAGACTTCCCTCTCGACGAACTTCTCTCGGCCACCAGTCTGCAGAAAGTCCAGGATGCAGTTGTTGGCATTTTTGTGCACTTGAACAAGAAATTGCGCATATCGCCATATCCGATTCGTCGAGCTCTTCCTCTGGTGGAAGCGATCTCTGCCGATTTAGACTCACAGTTGCACGTCCTTCTCAGTGGCCGGCGTCTGATGCACCTTGAATACAGGGACTTCGAATCCCTCATGAATGTAGCGGATGGCATTTTCAGAACTTGGGATGACAACATCAAGGAATTTACGAATGTTGCACGAGAGGTGACTCGGAAACGATCCGAAAAGTTTATTCCAATAAAAGTCGCGGCCCGACATTTGAAGACACAGGAGAGGTTAGCTTACATCCGTGCCTTTAGACACGGCCATGAGCAATTGCAGCGAACAATTGCCAATGTTCTTGGGCCACAGAACGGGGCTACCTCTCGTGATGCCACAGCAGTGGCGGATGACATAGGAGACGTTGATGCAGTTGATGAAGTGGCTCAGGCTTATGCTGTACTGCGGGATGTAGATGTACTAGATGTTACACCAGAAGGAACCGAGATCTGGATCGCTGCAGAGAACGCCTACAATGAAAGGACATCTCGCGTTGAAAATTCTATCATTGCCAGATTGAGGGATCGATTGGCAACAGCAAAGACAGCTAATGAGATGTTTCGAGTGTTCTCCAAGTTCAATGCACTTTTTGTACGTCCCAAGATCAGGGGTGCCATTCAGGAGTACCAGACTCAGCTTATCGAGAGCGTTAAACAAGATATTGCGGCACTGCACGAACGATTCAAGCAACAGTATGGACATTCAGAAGCTCATGCTATAGCCCAACTTCACGATCTTCCGCCAATATCGGGTGCTATCATTTGGGCTCGCCAAATTGAGAGGCAGTTAAACGCATATATGAAGCGCGTTGAAGACGTGTTAGGTCGAGGATGGGAACTATATCATGAAGGTCAAAAGCTTCAGGGAGAGAGTAATACATTCAAGAAGAAGCTGGATACCCGTCCCATCTTTGAGTGCTGGCTAGCGGATGTCGTCAGGCGTAATATTACCATTTCCGGGCGGTTGTTTAATATTACGCGTAATCGAGCAGCGGGCAATACACTAGAGCTGGTTGTCAACTTCGACCCCCAAGTCATCGCTCTTTTCAAAGAGGTTCGCAATCTCACTTGGCTCAACTACTCAGTACCGCACTCGGTAACAAACATTTCCAAGGAGGCAAAACGGGTTTATCCGTATGCTGTAAGCTTGATGGAAACAGTAAGGACATATGCTCAGACCAATCGCACTATCTCGGAAATGTCAGATGTGTCTGTTCTCCTGAGTGGTTATCAAAACGACGTCCACAATCTCATAACAAAGGGTGTCCCACTTAAATGGGAGTCGTTTGTACATTCGTATGATCTCCATCTGAGGCAACTACAATATTTGCCGAACGGTGGAGTCGACCACTCCACATCCTTGGCTGGGCGGGAAAGCAGACATGTTCAGTTCGTCCGCGATTTCGCGGCAGCAGTTTCTGTTCTACAAGGCAAAACAAGCACTCTGGCTGTTATCTATGACTCTATCCAAAAGGCCATGTCGGAGCTTGGGACATGTCCCTATGATGGGGAAACCTTCCAGCATACGATCGACGCAATTCAGACTGCGGTCGATCAGCTGAATCTTGAAAATTACGTCAATTTGGCTCATTGGGTTGGGGAACTGAACCAGAAGATTGAGATGATGTTCTTCGCTAGACTCCAGGAGGCCATAATATTGTGGATCGACGTTTTTAACGGAGGAAAGGACGATGATGTGAATGGAGATATCATTCGGAAGAGGGTCAGCCGTAACGATGAAGTTGGTTTGGATGTACCCGGGAAGGAGGACAGTGCATACAACCCCAAACTAAGACGACTAGTTCATGAAATCAGTATTCGTAATCAAGTAATTTATCTCGATCCCCCATTGGAGTTTGCAAGAGCCAGTTGGTTCTCACAATTACATCAATGGTTGGGGATTGTCTGTAATCTTCGGAAGCTTAAGGCAAGTCGATATGAGATGAATATTAATATTGACGATGGCGAAGAGGAGATTTTTTCGGACCTGGTACGTCGATTTCTCGTGCTTCCCGCAACCTGCACTAATCAACCACAGCCTGCACACTGTGCTTTAACTCTTTCGGATGCCTACACGGCAATTGAGATGAAGATCGGGGTAATCACGACATATGTTGAAGAGTGGTTACGATTCCAATCTCTATGGGATCTTCAATCTGAGCAGGTTTATGATGCCCTTGGAGACAATCTTACGAAGTGGCTTCAGCTACTACAAGAAATTCGTAAATCTCGCTCTACATTTGATACATCTGATGTAAGCCGGTCGTTCGGAAATCTCGTCATTGATTATGAACAGGTGCAAACAAAAGTTAATGCAAAGTATGATCAATGGCAACATGAGATACTCATAAAATTTGCCAATAAACTCGGGAACCGCATGCGCGAAGCGCATGCCGAAATTGGCAAAGCAAGAAAAGACTTGGAGGCACAGTCGCTTGAGGCTTCATCAACTGTACAGGCGGTAGCATTCATCACAATTGTTCAACAGTCGAGGAGAAAGGTCAAAGCATGGGCGCCCGAGGTTGAACTATTCAAACATGGAGAAACTACTCTGAACAGGCAACGTTATCAGTTCCCCCAAGATTGGTTATATGTCGACCAAATTGGTGGAGAATGGACTGCGCTTAATGAGATTTTGGCTCGGAAAAGTAAGGTTGTCCAAGATCAAACTGGTAAGTCCGAATTAATTGATCTACTGCTTCTTGTTGTTTCTCTAATGGTAGGTATACAGATGCTCTGAGGGCGAAAATTATTGTGGAAGACAGAGTAGTGGTGGATAAAATCAATAATGTGATTGCCGAGTGGAACGATCAGAAGCCGGTGTCGGGAACGATTGTGCCAGATGATGCCTCTACCACCCTCAGCACTTTCGAAACAAGGCTAACCCAACTCAAATCGGAATTAGACATGGTTTCAAAAGCTAAAGAAGCGTTGGATATCGCCGCTGGTCCGGACAATACTTTGACCGGTATATTGGAAGAAGTCCAAGACTTTAAGTCTGTCTGGTCGGCATTGTCCACTATATGGAAGAGTTTGAATGATCTCAGAGATACGCCATGGACGAGTGTAATTACTCGAAAGATTAGACAGGGCCTTGAGGGTCTCATACAGATGACCAGAGAGATGCCTAGCAGAATGCGACAGTACGCGGCCTTCGAGCATATCCAAAATGTCCTACGTCTGCTTGTTAAAGTCAATCCTTTGCTTTCAGAACTTAAATCTGAGGCAGTTAGAGAGAGGCATTGGGTCAAGATTTTCAAAGCACTCAAACCCGGACAGAGGGTATACCTTAGCTCCCTCTGCTTGGGCACAGTATGGGACCTCAATTTGACGGCCAGCGAACCCATTATCAGAGACATCATTGCACAGGCTCAGGGTGAAATGGCATTGGAAGAGTTTTTGAAACAAGTTCGTGAGACTTGGTCCCAGTATCCACTCGACTTAGTAGGATATCAAAGTAAATGTCGCCTGATTCGCGGGTGGGATGATTTATTCGCAAAATGCAGTGAAAATCTCAACTCCCTTCAGGCCATGAGGCATTCACCCTATTATAAGGAATTTGAAGAAGAAGCGTCTGCGTGGGAAGACAAATTAAACAGAGTGCACTTACTCTTTGATATATGGATTGATGTTCAGAGGCAATGGGTGTACCTGGAAGGGGTTTTTACGGGAAATGCAGACATCAAGCATCTTTTGCCCATCGAGTCCTCTCGATTTCAAAACATCAATTCGGAATTTCTCTCGGTCATGAAAAAGGTGTACAAGTCCCCAAATGTTGTCGATGTTCTGAATATTTCTGGTGTGCAGAAGTCGCTCGAACGACTTGCAGAGCTGTTAAACAAGATCCAAAAGGCACTGGGAGAATACCTCGAAAAAGAGAGAGTTTCTTTCCCAAGGTTTTACTTTGTCGGTGATGAGGACCTCCTTGAGATAATCGGAAACAGCAATGATTCGGTGCGAATTCAGAAGCACTTCAAAAAAATGTTTGCAGGCTTGTCTGGTCTGATTCTTGACGATGACTCAACTATAGTGGCCTTCACCTCTAAAGAGGGCGAAGAAGTCAGGCTTAAGAAGGAAATTTCTTTAATCAAAACACCGAAGATTAATGACTGGTTGATGGCATTAGAAACGAATATGAAATTGACATTAGCCGAACTTCTGTCCGAAGCAATTACAGACTTTAGTACAATTTTCAATTCAAAGGAGCTTGACCAACAAACTTTCAGCGACTATGTCGCTAAATATCCGGCGCAAATTGTGGTACTTGCAACCCAGGTTGTTTGGACCACAGTTGTGCAGAGAGCGTTGGAGGATGGTGGATCTCGCTTGCAGGCACTGCATGACCAGGAGGTGAAAGTACTTACTTTATTAGCTGCTACGGTATTGGGTGATATGGAGGCAATTGAAAGGAAGAAGTGCGAGCATCTCATCACGGAGTTTGTACACCAACGGGATTGTATCCACAAACTTGTCACGAAATGTGCATGCAGCCCCCAAGACCCCCACTGGCTCCTACAAATGAGATATAACTACTCAGAAGAAGGAGATCACGTCAACCGTCTGAGGATCAATATGGCAAATGCGGAGTTAGAATACGGGTTTGAATACCTCGGTGTACCCGAGAGACTGGTTCGAACGCCGTTAACAGATCGTTGCTTCCTCACTTTGACCCAAGCGCTCTGTCAACGTCTTGGAGGTTCTCCGTATGGCCCGGCTGGAACAGGAAAGACTGAATCGGTGAAGGCCCTTGGGGTTCAGCTCGGAAGATTTACATTAGTGTTCTGTTGCGACGATACATTTGACTTTCAAGCAATGGGTAGAATCTTTTTGGGTATCTGCCAGGTTGGAGCGTGGGGCTGCTTCGACGAGTTTAATCGTCTTGAGGAAAGGATTCTGTCGGCGGTTTCTCAGCAGGTTCAGAATATTCAAATTGGACTCAAAAAGAATATTGAGAATCCTCATGCCCAGATTGAGATGGTCGGTAGGCAGTTGAAAGTGCGCAAGAATACTGGTATGTTAGAGACCCGTTGTGACATTTTTAATTAATGGTTACTAATGCACTTAGGTATCTTTATTACTATGAATCCTGGATATGCTGGCCGTTCGAACTTGCCAGATAATTTGAAGAAACTGTTCCGAAGCGTAGCTATGTCTAAACCCGACAAAGAACTCATCACAGAAGTTATGCTATACTCGCAGGGGTTCATTCAAGCCAAAGACCTAGCAAAACATACTGTACCATTCTTCGACTCTTGCGCCGTGCAATTGTCCAAACAGGCACATTACGACTTTGGTCTGCGAGCGTTAAAGAGTGTGCTTGTTAGTTCCGGGGGTCTTAAGCGTGCAAAGATTGCGGATGCCGGTGAGATGGCCAGTGACGTAAAGTGGGAGGCACAGATTATCGTCCAAAGCTTGAGGGAGACTATTGCTCCTAAACTGATCCGGAGCGACGTGGAAATCATGAAAGTCATAGAGCAGGAAGCATTCCCTGGCGTCGAGTATCTTCCAGGTAATATGGCGACGTTAGAAAACGCCATTAAGAAGATCGCGGCTGAGCAAAATTTCGTTGTCACCGACACCTGGATGACAAAGATTCTTCAACTTTATCAAATCCAGAATATCCATCACGGTGTCATGATGGTTGGAAATTCGGGTTCTGGAAAATCTGGTGCGTGGAAAGTCCTTCTACAAGCCTTGCAACAGGTGGAGGGACAAGAAGGAGTGCATCATGTCATCGATCCTAAGGTTATGTCTAAAGAGGCTTTGTACGGAAGTCTAGACTCCACAACCAGAGAATGGACTGATGGTCTATTCACCAGCATTCTTCGAAAGATTGTTGACAATCTACGTGGAGAGGACTCAAAAAGGCATTGGATTGTCTTCGACGGTGACGTGGACCCTGAATGGGTGGAGAATTTGAACAGGTATGGTAATTGTTTGGCTGTTTTAGAAGTAAATTTGAGCTGATGGTATATGTTAGTGTGTTAGACGACAATAAACTCCTCACACTCCCCAATGGCGAACGTCTCAGTTTACCCCTGAATGTTAGGATCATGTTCGAGGTAGAAACACTCAAATATGCAACTCTTGCCACAGTCAGTCGTTGTGGTATGGTATGGTTCAGCGAGGATACTGTTACATCGGATATGATGGTGATCAATTATCTTAAGTCTCTTCGGGCTATCGCCTTTGAGGATTTGGACGAAGATAATACCGCCAATGCTGGCAATATCTCAGCCAGAGCGCTACAAACCCAAGAACAGATGGCAGAAATACTCACTCATCTGCTTCAGGCAGGCGACTTTGTTCTCAATGCCCTTGCAGAAGCGAAGAAATACAATCATATCATGAATTTTACAGATGTTCGTGTTTTGAGCACGTTGTTTTCACTGCTTAACAAAGTCGGCCGGACCATGATTGAATACAATATACAGCATGTCGACTTTCCTCTAGAGGACGAGCAGATCGAGGCATATGTTTCCAAGAAGCTGCTGCTTGCTCTGGTTTGGAGTTTCACAGGTGATTGTCCTTTGACTGATCGCGAAGCTTTCGGCCAGTATGTGAGCGGCCAGTCTACCGTAGATTCACCGCCAGTATTTGAAGGCGGCTCCCTCATCGATTTCGATGTCACTCTCCCGAAGGCGGAATGGAGTAGATGGCAAGACCAGGTTCCCAATATTGAAGTTAATACTCATTCTGTCACGCAGACGGATGTTGTTATTCCGACACTTGATACCATTCGTCACGAAGAAGTCCTCTATTCTTGGCTGGCAGAACATAAGCCACTTCTACTGTGTGGCCCTCCTGGATCTGGTAAGACGATGACTCTATTCAGTGCTTTGAGAAAGCTGCCCAATATGGAGGTTGTCGGTCTTAATTTCTCCAGTGCAACCACTCCGGATCTCTTGATAAAAACATTTGAGCAATATTGTGAATACAAGAAAACTCTAAATGGAGTAGTTATGTCTCCAACTCAAATTGGTCGGTGGTTGGTACTTTTTTGCGACGAGATAAATTTGCCTGCGCCCGATAAATACGGGACACAACGTGCTATTTCTTTCTTGAGGCAACTAGTCGAACAGAATGGCTTCTGGAGAACATCGGATAAGACATGGGTCACTCTAGACCGAATTCAATTCGTTGGAGCATGTAACCCGCCTACCGACGCTGGACGTACGCCAATGGGTTTGCGCTTCTTGCGGCAGTGTCCTCTGATTATGGTCGATTACCCTGGAGAGCAATCCTTGAATCAAATCTACGGAACATTTAACAACGCTGTCCTCAAGATTGTTCCAACACTTCGTGGGTATGCAGAACCGCTTACGAAAGCCATGGTCCAGTTTTATCTGGAGTCTCAGCAACGGTTCACCTCAGAGATCCAGCCACATTATATTTACTCTCCAAGAGAGCTGACTAGATGGGTTCGTGGGTTGTATGAAGCAATTCGTCCATTAGAAACTTTGAATGTGGAAGGACTTGTCAGGATCTGGGCCCATGAAGCGTTAAGATTGTTTAAAGACAGATTGGTGGGAGAGGATGAGAGGAAGTGGACGGATGTTGCAACTCGACGAATTGCGCTACACCACTTTCCTAATATTGACGAAGAGAAAGCGCTGCAGGGCCCGATACTGTTTTCCAATTGGTTGTCCAAAAACTATGTACCAGTTAACCGAGAGCAGCTCAGGGACTTTGCAAAGGCTCGTCTAAAAACGTTCTGCGAGGAGGAAGTTGACGTACCGCTCATTCTATTCAATGACGTCTTGGAGCATGTGTTGAGAATCGACCGAGTGTTCCGCCAACCACAGGGACATTTGATTCTAATTGGAGTTAGCGGATCTGGAAAAGTGAGCTTATCCCGCTTCATTTAATGCCATGATTACTCTAATGCTGTTAGACCACTTTGTCTCGATTCGTAGCCTGGATGAATGGATTGAAGGTCTTCCAAATCAAAGTTCATGGCAAATATTCAGCTCAAGACTTCGATGATGATTTACGAGATGTCCTGAGGAGATGCGGCTGCAAGAGTGAAAAGATATGCTTCATCATGGACGAATCTAACGTTCTTGACTCTGGATTCCTCGAGAGAATGAACACTCTATTAGCCAACGCAGAAGTGCCCGGCCTGTTTGAAGGTGATGAATTTGGTTCTCTGATGACTGCTTGCAAGGAAGGCGCCCAACGACAGGGTCTCTTGTTAGATTCGCAAGAGGAATTGTACAAGTGGTTTACGCAACAGATTGTCAAGAACCTACACGTCGTATTCACGATGAATCCGCCCGAAGATGGTCTATCTTCAAAGGCAGCCACTTCACCAGCCCTGTTCAATCGTTGCGTACTCAATTGGTTTGGGGATTGGTCAGATCAGGCCTTCTATCAAGTTGGCTCTGAACTCACGCAGTCACTTGACTTGGATCGACCGTTGTTCAGCGCTCCTGACAGTATTCCGGTGGCATTTAGGGAACTTCCACTGCCGCCTTCTCATCGTGAGACAGTGGTTAATGCCATGGTTTATATTCATTACTCGCTTCACCGCTTTAATTCGAAATTACGGAAGCAGCAGGGCAGAGTCACCTACCTTACTCCACGCCATTTCCTCGACTTTGTGGCGCAATATGTTCAACTGTACAATGAAAAGCGTGAAGACTTGGAAGAACAACAACGCCACTTGAATGTTGGCCTAGAAAAGCTGAAGGATACCGTCGACAAGGTTCGAGACCTTCGAGCCAGTTTAGCTCAAAAGCAAGGCCAGCTTGAGAAGAAGAGCGCCGAAGCCAATGAAAAACTCCAACGTATGGTAGCAGACCAGCAAGAGACTGAGAAAAAGCGCGCAGCATCGCTCGAGGTTCAGGCAGCGTTGGAAATACAGGAGAAGGAGATGGCAAAGCGAAGAGATGTTGTTTTAGGCGATCTTGCGAAAGCAGAACCTGCTGTCGCAGAAGCCCAGCGCAGTGTTAGTAATATCAAGAGGCAACATCTCACTGAAGTTAGGGTGATGGGCCACCCTCCTGTTAACGTTCAGCTTGCCATGCAGTCTGTCTGCACTCTCCTTGGTCATAAGTTTAATGCTTGGTCCGACGTTCAAGGAATCATTCGCCGTGATGACTTTATCTCGAGCATTGTTAACTTCGACAACGAGAAACAGATGACCAAGAGGCTTCGGCAGCAAATGCAAACTGAATACTTGTCAAAGTCAACATACAACTTCGTCACAATGAATCGAGCATCCCAAGCGTGTGGTCCTCTAGTCCAGTGGGTCGAGGCCCAAGTCAACTATTCAGAAATATTGGACCGCGTTGGCCCTTTGCGGGATGAAGTCGATCAACTTGAAGAAAAGGCACTCAATACCAAAGCGCAAGCGCAAGCCATGCAGGATACCATCATGGAACTGGAAAATAGCATCGCAAGATATAAAGAGGAATACGCAGCACTCATTAGCGAAACCCAGGCATTGAAAATGGAGATGTCCCGTGTACAATTCAAGGTTGACCGCAGTGTTAAGCTGCTAGATAGTTTGTCTTCAGAAAGGATTCGCTGGGAGGAAGGAAGCAGATCTTTCGAGACACAGATTGGAACGCTTGTCGGCGACGTTTTGATCTCTGCGGCATTCTTAGCATACAGCGGTTTGTACGATCAGCAATACCGCAAAGCCATGTCAGATGACTGGCTTAATCACCTCCATCTTTCTGGTATTAAATTTAAGCAACATAATCCGATTACGGAATATCTGTCGACGGCAGATCAACGCTTGGCCTGGCAAGAAAACGGTTTACCTGTGGACGATCTATGCACCGAAAATGCCATTATTTTGAACAGATTCAACCGATATCCACTCATTATTGACCCATCGGGCAGGGCTACGGAATATCTAGCCAACGAGAACAAGGAGCGGCGGCTCACAATCACCAGTTTCCTTGACGATTCTTTCACCAAACAATTGGAGAGTGCACTGCGTTTTGGAAATCCCATACTCATTCAAGATGCCGAACATCTAGACCCGATCTTGAATCATGTTCTCAACAAGGAGTACCAGAAGACTGGAGGACGTGTTTTGATCCAGCTTGGGAAGCAAGAAATTGATTTCTCGCCGTCATTCCGTCTCTTCTTGTCAACCCGAGATCCCTCAGCTTCATTTGCCCCTGATGTTTGCAGCAGGACGACATTTGTCAATTTCACAGTTACTCAGAGCAGTTTGCAGACACAATCACTCAATCAAGTCTTGAAATTCGAGCGGCCTGATGTCGATCAGCGCAGAACAAATCTCATGAAACTACAGGGCGAATTCAAGCTCCACTTGCGGCAACTTGAGAAACGATTGCTCCAGGCACTTAATGAATCTAGAGGAAACATTCTGGACGACGATCGTGTCATTGATACGCTCGAGACCCTCAAGACAGATGCGGCCGAAGTTTCGCGAAAGATGCAAGAAACTGAGGGCGTTATGGGTGAAGTCGAGGCGATTACAAAGCAATACCAGATTGTTGCCCGTGCGTGTAGTTCTGTCTTTGCGGTGCTGGAGCAACTCCATCACTTGAACCACTTTTATCAATTCTCTCTTCAGTACTTTCTGGACATCTTTGATTCTGTGCTACACAACGAAAGACTCGAGGCTGAAAAAGACTACAGCCGCCGCGTTGATGTCATTCTCCGCGACCTCTTCATTACCACGTAAGTTTTTTTCTTTACCTGGTGTCGAATTTATCGCGGTTTCTAATATCTGGCAGGTTTCAACGTACTTCGATAGGGCTGCTCCAGAAAGATCGGGTTACTCTTGCAATGCTCCTAGCACAGGCCTCAGCTTACCAAATCGACAACTCTCTCATTGCAAGAATCTTGGATGAAGAGATGGCCGGTATCGATGTGTCGACCGAAACCAACCGTAGAAATGAAGTAATGTTGCGAGCAGGATCACTTCCCATTTTTAAAGACCGTATCCAAACGGTGAATTCTGGGGAATGGGATAAGTTTCTTGAAGAGGAAAATGCAGAGGACTACGTTCCGCAGATCTGGGATCTTAGGCTTCCGGAGCTTGACAAACAGCTACACAAACTTCTAGTCATTAAGCTCTTTAGGTTGGATCGATTTGTTCCTGCGGCGGAGCAATTTGTGGCTGTAGTGTTTGGAAAGGAAATTCTCGATACTACTGGAGATCTGCGGGAGATCGTCTCCCAGGTGTCGGCAACTACTCCAATTGCGCTCGCCTCATCGCCTGGTTTTGATGCGAGTTACAAAGTTGAAGGACTGGTTGAGCAAATGAAGATTAACTGTGCAAACATTGCCATGGGTTCTGTCGAGGGTCTGGCCACTGCAGACAAAGCTGTCGGCAATGCCGCGTCATCTGGTTCATGGGTCCTTGTCAAGAACGTACATCTTACCCCCGGCTGGCTCCAATCGTTGGAGAAGCGCCTTGATGCATTCCGTCCTCACCCTAACTTCCGGCTTTTCTTATCTATGGAGACGTCACCAAAAATACCAATCAATCTTTTACGTACGTCTCGTGTGCTCATGTACGAACAACCTGCAGGAGTGAGGGCGAATATGAAGGATTCACTCTCCTCACTATCAATGAGGCCTACCAGACAGCAACCTGCTGAGAAAGCACGTGTCTACCTTTTACTTTCCTTTTTGCATGCAGTCGTTCAAGAACGACTACGGTACGTTCCAAACCTCGGTTGGAAGGGTTTCTGGGAATTCAATGACAGCGATGTAAGTTTTCTAGTCGATCTTGAAGTGACTCGATTCTAACAGTTTTCTAGTATGAATGCTCCGCATACATCATTGATACCTGGATTGACAATGCTGCGCTTGGCCGTACGAATATCGCGCCCAACAAGCTTCCTTGGGAAATAATTCGTACCCTTGTCACTGAGACTTATGGAGGCAAAATTGATGACGAAGGTGACTTTTTAAAACTTCAGGCCCTGGTTCGTTCCTTCTTTACTCCCAATGCCTTCAATTCCGGCTTCAAGCTTGTTGATACCGACAATCCTCTGTATGTTCCGGAAGGTATTGGCATTGCCGAGTTTATGCACTGGGTTAATGCACTCCCTGAGAGAGAGCCGCCGACGTACCTGGGACTGCCAGCGAATGCGGAGAAGTTATTACTGGTGGATCACGGTAAGGTTATGATAAGGAACTTGGAAACGGTTGCGGGGATGTTAGAGGAGGGAGAGAACTTGGAGAGCATTTCAAGTGCCCCACAGAATGGGTGATCAGTATGGTGTTTTGGTTGGGTGTTTGTATTAACAGTATTGAATATATTTTTCTTGTCCATAAGAGCTGAACCCAACTACTGCCACTTTTCCAATTCTAATTTCTTCTAACTGCTTTCTACAGTTTATCTACTATATTTTTCTACATTTTACACAATTACAGAATGCTATTTATCTACTCTGAAATTGTTGCTTCAACTATAAAGACCTAATAACTTATAATGTTAACATTTATTAAAGATTTTGAGCTGTTAGGGGATTGTCTACATTAAGCTAGTAAAATCTTGCTGCTATTAATTTTCTTGCACATGAGACAATTAGATTGGAATTTTTCTTTATAACTTTATATACCATTTTGCCTTTCTCTACCAACTATTCTATTATCTTATACTTTACTAAACCTCTACTTTACCTTTCTTATTACTTCATTAATATAGTTAAGACTTACAGATTGCAATTTTTATTACAGTTTGTTATTTTAAAATACAAATTGTAGAGTTCGAACTGTAGATATTAGATTGATTTTGCTTAACTTATTGGAGTCTAGCAAGATCTGACAGAAGTAGAATATATACTGAGAGGGTATTACCAGTGGTAATAACCCAGAGCATATCAAGTATAACAATAATAAAATGGTACTTATGATGAATATTTCTATATTCACCAAAGTAATCAATAAATTGGTAGTTTGAGTTAATAATATAGAAATAGAAAAGATAATGATTGCTTATACTGAAGTATATATAACATTGAATCAAATCAATTTTCCTGGATGCTAACTAATGATACTAATTATTTTAACTGTAGTTTTCTAACTGAATCACCCTGTAATATTAACTATCTCTATATTTGACAGCTCTAACTTGGCACTTATGGTATGTTCTAAAGTCTTCAGCTTCTATATTAGAAGTCATACCAAAGACTTAATACATATATTGCTCGTAATATGGTAGATTTGAAATTGTATTCATCCTAACTATTTCAAGAAAATCTAGATACTTTACGAAAGGATGAAATTCTATATTATATTTGTCCGGTTTTGCCGAATTAAATTTAGATATAATCATTTTGTACAAAATTAAAATGGTGCCAAAATACTAACTGAGTGAAAGTAATACAATTGTACAACATCTTATAGGGAAGAAACAAAATTTTTAATATAGTTTTGGAATATACTCTTCTTGATTATTATAACCAAATGATTACCATTTTATTTTCAAAATCAAATACCAGATATAACAACTAATTGAACCACAATGCAATATAATTTGAAACCTATAACTAAATTTCTCCAATCTGTATTTCAACTTCACAGTACTCCCAAATAGTCTGAAATATATTCACATCCTGGGTTAATTACAAACAGTATTCTTGGATACTATGAAACAATCATGATGTATAGTTGAACTCTTTTATAGCTGTAGGTATATAAATATAGTGCAAGTACCATTGGCTTATCGAATAGTCAATGTTAGAGCTTTTCAAGTCTATGCCTCAGACATGCAAAGTGCTCAAAACACATTACCATATATTCCTGATAGTTGCTGGTGTTTCATAAATCAAAGCTGATTTATATATTCAACTTTATATTACATAGATATTTGATAAGCTTATTTACAATCTGAGTTGCTTCATTGCAATATAATACATATTGCCAGACTTCAAACATTATCACTATGAACAAGAGATATATACAAAGTATACTACTGTAAATACTATTAGCAAATGCAATCTACTCTCCAGGAGACTTTGAATGTATATTAGAGTAGTTTGAGTATAATTCTTCAATTGAAATTTGTTCGAGCTATTTAAGCTTTTAAAGCTATCAGTAAGGATAGCTATATACATTATCAAACAATGTTGTAACAACTGGAATTACTTAGAAGTCAGAGCAACAGAGTGAAATGTATTTAGAAGTATCACAAAGTACTCCACACTTGTCTAAATATGCAAATATATTGATTGATAATGATGCTTCTATACCTGATAATTATATAACAGAATACATTCTTACCACCTGAAGTTACTCATTGGAAAGCCTTAAATATTGCGTTTTCACTTTTATCTGTATATCTATGAATGAATATTTTTATTTATATACACAAGTTTATTTGAACTGTACTAGAGTCTTCACACAAGTGCTGTCTCTGTAAGATAGCACTTCTACACTTCTTAAGGTAAACTTAAAGTCACTAATTGCTATACATTGAGATGACAACAGAATAACCTTTGAAATTCAGATACAACAAGAATCAAAATACACTTGAAGACTGCAATAAAGTAAACTTGGGAATATACTATAAGATAGTGCAGGCAGCTTGTAAAGGTAAATATTAAGCAAATGTAATAATACACATAAAGGTGGTAATTGGTTACATTAGTAGAGTGCAAAATAAAAGGTGGTGTACTATAGACTGAAACTCTACAGATGACTTTATTAGAAACTGTGGATATACCATAAGAGTAGAGTATTATATAGGTATATCTCAATACCTGAAGTGAGATAATTGAATAGAGGGAAGGGATATTTTGAAAATAATAGATACTTTGTATTAAGATTGTGCCAGAGGATAGAGAAATAGAAAGTAAATAGCTAACTTTGTAGCCCAAGATAATAGTGACATTGTACAGGCAAGATCCAGTCTCTTCAGATTCTGTACATATTGTAATGAACTAGTATGTATAGCTGAATCTGTCTAATATTCATTGTAAATTCCAGTCGCTATTCAATTTGAATATATATGACTTATATTTCTCCACCGACTTTGTAGCAGATTGAAATAAATCTTTCAAAATACATTTTATTATACATAAGAATCTTTACATTCTGTGCTAGATATGAAAAGTTAATGGGAAGTTGTTAATCAAATAGTATGTGGAAGAGCCATTTGAAATATATACAAAAGCTAATATGGATACAAATTATAGTTTTGGCAATACTTTATATTTCAACCTTAATTGTATTGTCAAATTTCCAGCCAGCTGAAAAACATATTTAGATATTCTCATACAAGCAACTGAATAAGTGAATGCAGATGGGGAAATGGGTAATATTGTACATTGGAGTTGATTATAATTGGTGGGATATAGAGGTTGATTCTGTTGAGATTGTGGAGATGGCATTCTAAGAAATAGTCAAATATGAGATATTGAATCCAGCTTAGCAGGATAATCTACTGGACTCATAGGTACTGAATGATACTCTGTAGTACAGAATGAAAATACAGTAAGTTTTATTAGATGGGGTCATTTAGAATATAACATTATTATTAAAATTTCAAAGTTAACTTTAGATATATTGTCATTTCACTCCAAAGGTTATTCACAGCTACTGAGTTGATTATTCCAGCAGATTGTATTCTGCTAACTAGTTGTATATTGATCACTGTACTATGTTTGCTTTTGTATTCCACTGTCAAATAGATTGAAGCAATCATATTATTGGCTAGTAAGAAGATTAGAATAGTATCAAAATAGTAGACATGCTTGTTCATTTTATTCTACACAGGTATTTGGAATGACAAATTTTTAATATTGCAGGAAATTCTAAGTAGAATGTTATATTATTATGTATTTAAATTTCAAAAGTAGCTGCCTTAAAAGAGTAGCTACTTGGAACTATAATTGGATATTCAATGCTTACAGGGATCAATAACCAGAATATTTAAACTCATACCTATCATATTATCAGTCAACTATTCAAGTAGAGGGAAACAGTAGATAGTTAAAGTTGATGAAAGGATTCTGTACTTTATGTGTGCCATATCAACATTACAAACAATTATCAAATAACTATACTCATAAGACATTCAACAATCTACTCATTCAGGGCTATGACTGGCAGGTAACTGATTTGAATTGTTGGTATTGATTAATACTAGAAGACAATTTGTGTATTCTCACTATGGAGGTGCAGCCGTGGGGACAATTCTATCTGTATACTATAACTTTACTGGACTGCAATACATTTCATCTCGGCACTTGCATGGGACCGTTTGTGCATCACATACCAATTCTCAAATTATTCCATTGTTTATATTTTCCTCAAGATTCTGTACTTTATGTTGTCAATTCTATTTTGCTATATTTCTATCATGTTCATATTAGTAGCATTCCTGCTTGTTAAATACCAATTAGGAGCGTTAGATTGCTTGCAGTTTCTTTTGATCTATAGCTTCAATAATCTTCAATTTGTGATATTACTTTATATTTTATCCTGCATGTTCATATTTATAACTCTGTTTTTTGTGCAAAGTATTTGTAAGTTACACTCTCACTTTATATATACATTCCAGACACCTTGTTAGGGGCATCAGCTTACCCCGACCCACATGTAAAAAGCAACAAGCGGAGTATCATACACAGTAATAATAAAATGCAGAAGTTGTGTCAGAATTTCCCATTACTTCATAATCACAAAATGGAGACATGATCAGAGCTTTTCATATAATCACTAACTGCAATAACTCCATATTAATTGCCAAATGTAGTCAAACAGACCAATTGTGAGCAAAATGAAAATGTGAGCAAAAGTCTACACAATGGATAAATTTTTGAATTTCTTTGGACTTTTCAGTTTCATCATCAATTGTTAATTGAATTTGCATGCCATCATGTCAGAGAATACACAGCATACTGGATGTCGATTGGTATTAGTCTTAATGTACTGAGGTCGGTAGTTGTGGAGTTAGATATTATTCTGAATTTCCAATATAGGGAAATACTCTATAGCAGTATAACTGAGGGAATTTTTGCTCTAATGACATTTTGCAGTATCTAGAAACCACAAAGCTAACCCAACATTGTGCTTAAGTATTTCTCAAAAACACTAGTATAAAGGGTACTAAATTTGGATTACAATTGGTGGCAAAATCAAGCACAGCAGATATCTTATCTTCGTCTTCTCTTCCTGCTTCACGTTCAATGGTTATCTCAGCAACCACGTTATAGCTTTGAGACATTTCTCTCCAATTTGAACCGCATAGTACAACTATTTGGGCGTAGATTCCGCAGTGTGGTTGTCTAGGTACTGGTACTGGTTGTAGATTCCTAGAACAATATATTGAGTATAATTCCCACTAGCAGACTTCTGAAGTAATTCACATCCAGTCACAGTATCTAGCCCGCAATGATCCAATATCTATACACGTACTATAGACCTAATCTGTGAGAAAGGGTGTTGAAGTTGATGAAGAATAAGTCAACTAATAATGATAACTATCAGGGAAGAGTGGGTGATACTCAAAGATATTATACTACCCTGATATAGCTCTACCAATTCTTGGTCAAATTTGATGCCTTGTTGTAGAAAACAGCTCCACTTTATATTTGAAGCATTTGTATTATCTTTGGCCAGGTACAAGAACTTGCAGTGAACTGGTTAAGGTTACTATAATTATGTCATATGCGGCTACTTATCACAAAGTACAATCCAGCTGTATACCAATAATTCATCTGATAGTAAATGACATCTATCTAAGTGTAAAATAAAAAACAATTGACCTAATAGTATACAACAGGAATCTAAACGTCAGGTAGAAATAATCAACTCAACATACACTGCAAGAATTACTGAGCCGCTGTACTTAGTCCACAACAACTCCTTGAATACTAGTGGAAACTAAAACAGAGGATAAGTGAAAGAGTATTGTAATCTATATATTTCATGCATAAATATTATACTGGCCAATGTAAATCTACAGCAGATGATTGAGCTGAAAGATCACTATGGGTGCTGGAAGTATGTAAGGTGGAAGGATGGCTATAAGTGGTCCTGCTAGAAAATTGTTAGGTGTGGGTACTGGATATATCTACATGGCAAGTGAGGTATTCAGGAAATATATATGAGGTAATAGCACCATTAAATAATATCATAGTATTGATGTGGGATAGCAGCAGTATTGGAGCAAGTGGACATACTATACAGAAAGTGAAAATGAGACAAGAAATTGAAAGTGATAACTAACAGAGCTATATCTAACAGACCGGTTTCATATTATGTAAATAACCATGTTAAAACTGATATCCCAATTCACCAATATAATACATACATTCCTATCGAGCAGTTAACTCGAATATAAAATTGGTGTATTATATAGATTTCGGTATAGAATTATTTCAATCTGCCATGTTGGCTGAACTAGCACAAGAGACAAACTACTTTTCACACTTGAATGACTTGAATTAATATATACAGCATAAGAAATAGCCTTTGAATAATAAGATCTGCTCTAAAGGAGTATTATCCATTTGGAAATATTCAGCAGAGATATTATGTCAAGTAAATATGATTCATTTATTTCAAATTTGTGCAAGTATGAGTTCACTGAAATTGTTTATATTGAATTGAACTATTGCAAAACATATAACATAATCTATTCTTCCTAGCAGCTTAACCAATATCATTAAGTTAACGAAAGGTAACTTCAGTTTATATATGTTTACAGTAGTTTGGCTATTGTATATAAAGGAAATCACATAACATATACTATATTACTTGAAACTGTATATCGATTTTCTAAATAAGTAGAAAGCTAAAAAACTTGCTTATGCAATACAGTTCAACTGTGAGATGAATAGTACAGTGTAGCAGTGATTATCCATACCTCGATCTTGAAAATTAACACTGTATAGATCGAAGAAATGGTACTATTGCATTAGTTGTAAGATTTGACATGATGAACTATTGTAAGTATAATATATTTATAGCTTTATATGATACTGAATCTGGTGGAAAGAAGAAAGTAAAAATTAACAGAAATGTGTCGAATGGAAGTAACCAATCATATGTAAGTTTTGCAGATGGGAATTGTGAAGATATATGTTGATATATTTTTATTAATAACTGCAGTTATACAGGTTTACATTTTACACCATTCTGAAAGTAGAAGTGACTCTATAAAATAGGGGGAAGTACAAGGAATATTGCACCTCAATATAATATAAAATGGTACATTTAAGCTACAACTTTACAAATCAAAAATGCAAGATCTGATACTTACTGGCTAGTTTACAATGTGGATCTTTTCGGGCAGTTGAAATGATATCACCAAATATACAATCACAGAATGACAATAACTCAATGGAAGATAGCAATAACAGTATAGAGGTGAGAAAAGTCAATCGTCGGAAACTATGCACATGGTATGTTAAACAGTTACAATGTGGTTCATAGTAATACATGACACACATCTGGAAATAACAAGACAGAGTGAGTAGAAAGTGATTTGAACAAGTTAGTAAAGCGTTATATTGGTGGCAGAATTAAGAATTATAAGGAATTGGAAAGTTAAAAGTAAACAAAATGAAAAGTGAAAGTAACAGAGACTGGAAAATCAATATGATAGTCTAAGAACTGTTATAAATATTATGGAATACTGACTGTATGATCAATACATGCACATTGTTCCCTGGATGACTAATTTAATGTTTTGATATTAGACAACAATTGGTATACAATTATAAAAGTATCTGGGTAATTTGGGAACATTTAATGGATTCAGTAATTATTACACTGTTTCATATATTCCGACACCAGCAATTGATTGGAGATGAATGGATCGATACTGAACTACAGTACCAGAATATATAGTTGTTGCTGCGAGTATCTGAAAGTAAGTGAGAGTAATAGAACAAAAATCTTACAATTGTGAAATCGCAGTAAGGACCGGACCCATGCAGTGAAACATGTGAGGTCGCAAGTGAGTGATATTGGAAATGAGAATGTGATATCATAATCATGACAAACAGTGCATGAAGTTAATAACAAGAAATTAGGACAACACAGAAGTTGAAACTGTTTCAAAGTTATCTGTTGCTTTGCTATACAAGAGAATGAATAAAGAGAGAACAAAAAGAAATCCTCCAACACCAACATTCTATCTTTATATACAGCTTGTCTGCCACACTCGAATTATTCTTCATATTTCGATGAATAATACCAATATTCACCCATGATCTTGTACACCACCAGTAAGATCGTTATCAGTACAACCACGCTATATTGTCTGACGTTGCAACACTTCCGTCCACTGCCCTATCATCCCAAATCATCCCACCACCATCTTATGCCATTTTAACTCCATCTCCACAGCTTCCAACATCTCCATCATTCCATAACACAATTCTTTCCATTCCTTCCCATAATATCCTCATACTTTACACTATTGCCCACCACCTGAGCCATCACATGTCATAGCCATTAAGTTTCTCTGTCAGTTGTAGCAACATATCTGCAGTGATATGAATAGACTGGTGACAATGTGGAGAGTATCATGGATGGTGGGTTACAAGTCTGGGAGTATATTGAAATATTGTAGAGCAGACAGGAAAAAACAACCTATTATCTCAGACAGCGACTGGTGAATCTTGAAATGGCAGTTATCGTTTATCATTGAATGATTATAAAATATACATATGGTATTTCGATTCAGATGTATGTATTTCTGGATCAATGTATACATCTATGTACAGTTTCTCTCCACTGGCTGGAGGTGGAAGTCAAGTGCAATTGGTGCTATACCTAGAGAGGGCAATTAACTATACATGGATCAAGTACTTGTTATACTGCAAGGCTGTAATAATGTGAATATAGAGATGCAGTTGGATGCAGTGAATAAGGAAGTTTGGTAATACTCTAAAAGTGTGCGATTTTGTAAGTTTGCAGATACACTTGCAGATTATGACCTAGGGAACATAGAGATATACTAGTAGACAATGATTAAGGAACTTTGGAGACACACTTGGCCAGCTTGATCGAGTAACATTTGAGATGTACCAGGAAACCTAGATTCATTTAGCATTGAGATTCAGTGCCTGACTATGATCAAGTGAGTTCAGATTTGCATTTGGAGGCTATCATCCAGTTTGTTTGGAGGTACATTTGGCGCCCCCAAGTAAGTTAATTTAGAAATGGACTGGAAGGTTGTAGTTCAATGTATATAGAGCAGCACTTACAGGTACTGATTAAGGAAATATAGATTTGTGGATCAAGGTTGTTATTAAAACAGCTGATCTAGAGGGGATAAGAATACAGAGATATATTATATAGATAGAAACTGTATTCCTGACTCAGCTTGGAATTGTGGGAATGCAACAACTACTGATCTTACCAATATACTTCTGGAGAACAGAAGGTAGTTAATTTAAAGGTGGTTAATTTAGAGATGGCCATTTTGGAGATGGTTAATTTGAAGGGGGTTAAATTGGATGTGGCTAATTTGGAGGTGGTTAATTTACATAGATTCAATTTGAAGCTAGTCCATATGGGTGTGGATGAGTTGAAGGGAGACATGATGGAAGCAGTACTTGTACCTATTGGTTAACTCAAAATTATCAAGATGTAGAGAGTATTGTACACTAAGATCTACTGGGTGAAAAAAGTTGAGATGCTATTTGGGTATCAAAGACAATTAAATACAGGTAGATAATGTACATACCATTATATCATGATTATGCCATGGAAAGGAAGAGAGGAATATGTCAACTTCATACTTTCTGGAAATTATAGAGTTCTAGACAAGCAAGAAAACCATACAGATAGAGGTGTCGATAATATAGAAGAATACAAGGAGAAAGAAAATACATCATACAATATACCCAATTACATAGAGTATTCCATTGATTCAAGATTGTACCTGCCATGTAAGGGATTGATTCAAATAGATGGTACTTGGTATAATGACAGGTATATAAAGATCTCTTATATTTCAGTTTCTTATGATCATTTACCAATTTCTGCTTATATCCATCTCCCATTGTTCTGCTGCTGAGCAACACCTGTTCCATGATTGGAGCATCTGAACTTAATTGATTACATTCAATCTCCCCACAGCAGGATTTTCAGTTAATACTGAACATTCCATTGGTAGAAGTGGACCCACCAAAGTACCTGGTTTTATATATACTGTATCTTGCCACATATTACAGTTTAGCCATGCATCTAAACCACTTCTGAGTATATTATTAATTGACAAACTGCTGGTAGAACCTTCTATTTCTATATTCTGGTGGCAATGTAATAAGTTCTGTAGTAGTGAGTAGTATAAATACAGCAGCACTTTGGAGATATTGTGGTACAATAGTTTCGCCTAGTAGCAATTACGTTCCCAGTTGTAATATATCATACTTCAATACTCTTGAATAGTGAAGTCTTCAGTCCACAGAATCTTTATATCAACCACCTACCCCTACCACATATACTCCCATTTCCACCATTCTCACCAAGTAATGTTAAAATATATCACGCCAACCACTGCATCATGGATAATTACTGTTATGCTATGTTCACCTATTCCTGATAACCACCACCACCTACAGTAGGAGCACTAACCTGTATATATACATAATGTATTCCGACCTATAACAAAAGCCTCACTAGCAATGCTGAACCTTCAGAATGGTTATAGCTCCTCAGATACAGTATATATTCAGCCCGCAGGGTTGATCAAGGCTGTTCACTGGGCCTTGTATTGTAAGAGAATATTGGAGGTGTACTTGGTTCATGAGCCTCAGGATTATTTAATATCGTTCTGGAGAGGGAAGTCATATATAAGACTGAAGAGTTGAATCAAAATGATGACTGTATGGAGTTCTACATCAGCAAGGGTGTGCTATCTCCCATGTCAGATGGAACATACATGAAGGCATATGGGACATTGTACAGATACAGCCTTTGGCTCTGAAGACAGCGAAATTGGTATTCTCTCGGCAGACAAGACTTAAAATACCGATTTGAAATTTACCAAATCTTTCTGAGCTTCCCACATTCAATCCTTGACAATCAACTATCCATCGCCAGAATTCATGGAACTGATTGCCCATTTCATCCTCATAGCTGAATATCATTACTCAAATTTATATCATCAATCTTTTGTTAATCAACTCCATTATAAAACTGGTTATAGTATACACCAATTGCCCTACCCAGCTGTAGCTACTTGTGTCCAACAAGGAGCAGCAGAGTTCCTGGCAGCCTATTACAACTTACAAGCTTTATCTCTGGCTGGCAATTCAAATTCAAATAAATTGTAATGCAGTTTCTATTGAGCCATACTGGATAAAGGATGGGGTATACCTTCCCAATGATATATCACCACCAGCACCCTACTTTGGCAAGACTCACTTTCAAGAGATCCACTGCTTCTTATATGTTTTTCAGTACAATTTCCAGACTGGGACTCCTGAAGGCTTGCCATATTGGCATTCCAAGATCGATATTCATTAGAAGCAGCAGGATTAGGTCTAACCGCAGTACGAAGTACCTGGCAGCAATGCTACTCTCTATGAACTGCTGATTCTATTCACAGGTTGATCTATTCACATTATGCCAATACCAAACTAACCAAACAGCCATGGATATAATATGACCTACATCGCAGAGAAGAGCAATATCAGGGAGTTGAACACATCATTGGGTGCAGTAGAAGGGACTCCAGCTGATATAGCAACCAATTTGGTAAAGTGTACAGTTTCTAGAAAGTTGGTTTCTTGCACGATTAGACATTTACACCAGAGGCATTGGAAGTTCTCCTTGAATATATACATCAATGACTTTATAGCACAACCTCTACAGGCTGAGCTCCAGCTAACAGTGATAGTAGTATTTGGCACATGAACACAATGGTTCAAAGAATTTTCCAAGGAGATAAAACTGGGGACACTGGACAAATCACCCCATTATTATAAAAGTTGAACTGTTTATCATGGGGTTGCAACCTTGCAATTGATGGACAGTTCTCCTGTCACCATCATGTCTACAATCTACCCTCTCAGTGGTGTAGATTCATCGGTACAGAGAATGAGAATGTATATAGTCAACCTGAGTACCAATGCAAAGCGGGGCAAATTATTTGTTTCTGCAGAATACCAGAAAGAACTTGATATAGCAGGTATAGTCACCGGCAAAAGAGCATGTTAATTGTAGGCCATGCCACGCCTACATCCGCAAAATGTAAATTGGTCCGGAAGCCACACCCTAACCACCCTGACTCTCCAGTAGCCTTCTCCAGTGCTTCTATGTACTTTCAGATGCTGCCAGGCCCCCCTGGAGCTTTGGAAAGTACTCTCAGACTTTGTAAGAGCATTCTCAGGATACTACGCGATATAACTATTAGGATAGTCTAATATTGGAGCTACTGAGACTTCTATGCAGGTCTGCAGAAGACTTTGAAAGCCGCCGAGACCTCAGCACACGCTTGGCAGGATACTTGGTGCCATATTGTCACAGTAGAGGATCTTAGACTTCCGCCACCACAAGGAATTTTGTTTATCATGTTCGTCTTTGTTAGTCACATAATTCGGTACTTCATAATACGGCATCAATTATCTAAGACTCTCTATTTATATAAATAAGGTGATGAAGGGATAACGGAGATGGACTCGGCAACAGGTAGTATAAAGTTGCAATGCCCCAGGGCCAATAGACATCATCGCATTTTACCAAATACACACACTATCATTCCCAGCACTCGGTCTCACGCAATCTTGCCAAGGGTTTATAAATCAATGCAATTTGTGTTTTTCATCATGGCCGGGTATCACTTCATGTCCTTACCCATTTCCTACACTCTCCAAGCCAAAACCACACATTCTCAAGAATTCCCATCATATGCTATGTGAGGTGTGGCGGAGTGCTGATGATGCACTGTCCGCCATCTAGCTCCTACTGTTCACCACACCGTGATTGAGGGAACTTCGGAATGCGCTCTGAGGCCATGATTCAGAGATTTTGGAGGCCATGATTGTGCAAACTTGGAGGCCGTAATCGAGCGAGATTTAAGATAGACTTCTATGCTGTGATCATGTGAGTTTGGAGATGCAGTTGCATGCCGTGACCGTGCGAACTTGGAAGCTGTAGTTCAGCCAGTTTGGAGATATGCAGTTGGAGGCCATGATCATGCTAACTTGGAGGCCGTAATCGAGCAAGTTTGGAGATCCACTTCGATGCCATGATGGTGGGAACATGGAGGCCATAATTATGCGGGTTGGGAGATGCACTCGGAGGCCATGAGAGTGCAAACTGGGAGGCCGTAATCAAGCGAGTTTGGAGATGCACTTGGATGCTGTGATGGTGCAAACGTGGAAGCTGTAATTGAGCCAGTCAGGTGATACACTTGGAGGCTGTGATCGAGCGAGTTTGGAGATGCACTTGGAGGCCATGATCGAGCAAGATTGGAGGAGTACTTGGAGGCGGTCAATCTGCAGGCGGTAGTTCAGGAGGGAGGCGTGATGGGACCTGAGACTCTATTCATTGGTTAACCCATCATTGTGGGAATGTAGAGAATTGAGTACAACATGGTCCGCCGAGTGATGAGAAGAATGGCTGGGAGCGGGAAGACAGTCGAGCTTAGGATGATGCAGAACGCAGTGTATGCTGTACTCGGTGTATGCTGTACTCGGTGTATGCTGTACTTGGTGTATGCTGAACTCAGTGTATGCTGTACTCAGTGTTAACTTTTGATCATGGCATGGAGAGACAGAGAGGGATGACTTAACATTGTGTTCTTAGGTGATGGTAGAGTGGAGGATGAGAAACAGAGAGATGAGAGGAGATGGGGGACATCATCATGACAAACTGCAACTTAAGCGAATTTCGTGTGTGAGTCAATTTACCATCCCCGTGAAGGCAGGTACGAGTCCCAATCTGGTATCCAGTCACACCGATACGAGGTCATCGGAATCCACTAAGGTAAGTCGCACCACTGATATTCTTTATCCGCTCGTTTCCTCCTCATCATTCTCATGTTCATCCCCCATATCTCTTCTTCTCCTCCACAACTCAACCATCATCGCAGAATGCAAAGTTCAGTCATCCCTCCCTATATCTCCATTTCATGATCATCAGTTGACACCGAGTGCAGCATCCACCGAGTACAGCATCCACCCAGGATTGCTTTTCTTTCCTTTATTTTCATGATTACGAGGTGTCCCATGACTGCAGCTTAAGCTTCTGGCATACCTCCCTACACGATCGACCGCCCTCAGCCAGCTCTCCAAGACAGCTCAAACGTACAATATCCTTGTCACATTCCCACGGTTGCGCGTTAACCAACTGAAATATACAGTCTCAGCGCCCGGTGCGCCGTCCATCGGCTGCCTCCAAGTACTTGTCCAAGCTTGCTCAACCACGGCCTCGAAGTGCATCTCCAATCTCGCTCGATCATGGCCTCCATGTGTATATCCAAACTCGCTCAATTCTGGCCTTCAAGTTCCCACAATCATAGCCTCTATGTGCATCTCCCAACTCGTTCAATTACAGCCTCCAAGTTTGCACGATGATTGCCTCCAAAGTGGATATATTGAAACTCGGACGATTATGGCCTCCATGTGTATGTCCAAACTGACTCGATTATGGCCTCCAAGTTTGCACGATCATGGCCGCCATGTGGATTTCCAAATTCGCTCAACCACGGCCTCGGAGTGAAATTCTGTATTGAGTCGATCATCATTTTCTGATGCACCCTGAATTGCTCCGAAGCCCCGCCTGGAGGCAGCCCAAATATGCTGTGTGTAGATGGGTAGCTATTAAGATACATGGATGAGGATACACACTGAATGCATGAGATTTAGGAATCGTTGAATGATAAGTGGTAGCTATGATTTGCTGGTGCACCAGCAGCATTCCCAAAGAAGATGTTGTTTTTCCCACACTGCTCTGCAGTCATTCGAGGTGATCCAAGGCTTGTCGCCGGCACTCCGAGGTGTTCCCAAATTAATTACAATCACTCCCAAGGTACACCTGTACCAGTCATCAGAGCTTCCAGTTACTCCGAAGACTGCCGAGAATGCCCTCCTAGTGTCTGATACTCTCCTGAAATTGACGCATCCAAGTTTACATTCCACATTCTCTCAGATGCTCCTGGAGGCTCCCAGTGACTAAAATATATTTTGCTGATGTACATGTGTACGTGCGCAGCTCATAGCAAGCTTGTTGTGGACTCTTATTCAACTTGCAGCATATTGTTATCTACTATCCATTCATGGAGACATGGGAATGGGCTTACAGACCAATATATGGCTAGTTGCTGGAGATAGTTGTATACCTGTCTTTACAGCCTACAATTTGCTCTGTTATACTGGTACAGTACACAGTATCACTGTGAGTTTACATGACATCCCGCTGGCGCTTGAGAGCCTGCTTGAGAGCCTGCTTCACAGTCCTCTTGAAAGCCTGCTTGAAACCCTGGTCAGGAGCCTGCTTGGGAGCCTGCATGAGAGGGCTGCGCTTGACAATGCCATGCATTGGGATGAGTAGGGTTTTCCACCGGATGCTTTTCACTGAATAACAACTCTGAGCTATTACACCTTTGGCCAATAGATGGCTTTAAGTCTGACAAAGCTTTTACATTGATGTTGACATTGCCAACCTACTTGACTATGTTCTTTCAGTACCATCACTGTCATCATCACCATCACCATCACTAGCATCACCATCAACCCCAGGTCAGATCGACACACATGCACCTACAGTTGATGGGAAACTGGTTGTGTATTTCACTGAGACAACTGAGTCAGTGATCTGCTCTCTCCCAGTTCCATTTGGGTAGCTTTCCTGCAGATTGCCAGGTTGCAATTGTTAACAGCATGACCATGAGGCATTGTAAGATCTTGGCATTGTGGCTGTGCTAAAGATAAGGTTTAGAATACTGAACTGACCAACCTCACAATTTGGGCCAATATAAGCTACCTGCCACCTGCCACACCTCACACCCCACACACTGTGTGTTACATGCCATATGCTGCAAGCCTCACTCCGCTCGGTACCTGGTACCTCCAACTCAGCATGTCTCTGAATCAGGAACCTAAGAGCATATATGGGTGTATATAATCAAGTGAGATTGGGAGTGTCTTCACTCTTGAGAGTGTATTTGGGAGCACAGAGCCAAGCAGGCTGGGAGTGTACCATCAAGGGCAATTGGAAGTGTACCTACCAGCATACTCAGGAGTGTACTTAAAAACAACTCAGGAGTGTACTTTGGAGCATACATGGAGGTGTACTTGTGAGTGTCTTGGGAGCTTATGAGGGATTGTACAGTCAAGCTGGCTGAGAGTGTGCCATCAAGTGGAATTGGAAGCCTACCAGAGTGTATACTTGAAAATGGACTTGAGAGAATACTTGGGAGTCTTGGGAGTGTACTGTCAATCAGGCTGTGAGTTTGCCATTGAGTGAAATTGGGGGTATACTTGAGAGTGTACTTGGCAGTGTATTTGAGAGCATACCCAGAAGTGACCTTGGAAGCATAATTGATGCATTTGGGAGTAAGCTTAGAGTATACTTGGAAGCCTACTTTGAGGTGCACATGGTTGTATCATGAAAGATTACATGGGAGAGTATTGTGAAGCTGGCTGGGAGTGTATAATCGAGTGCAATTAGCAGTGTACTTCAGAATGTACTTTGGAGCATGTAATGAAGCACACTTGGCAGCTTAATTTCAAGTTTGTTGTATGCAGCGTGATGTATAGTATTTAGCAGACATAATGGCATGCATATCATAGTAACCAACTCAGTATACAGGGCCAGAGAATCTCATAGTGCCCATTGTCAAATTTGGTATCGATTACCATTCTAAATCCGGCAGCTCGGTGAGCTGCACATTGCACATGGTTATTTTTTCTGGTGGTTGATTACATTAATCATCACAAGGTGGGTCTGGATGTGGGTGACCTGTAATGAATCAATTTTGATTTATACTTAATATGACAATGTGAATGGTATATACTATTCTACTAGGTTCAAAAGACAACCCTCATTAATAGCTTCAGAATCTATCAAGATCATCCATCAATTATGCAGAGTATTGTAGAGCACTTTGATTTTTGTCTATCTTTTGTGTGTCACTATTGGTAGGCTGAAAGTTTGTTAATGATGATAAGTTGTTGGTGGATTCTGGCTTCACACAAAGTTACTCTGCTGGAGCTGGCTATATCATATTGCAAGATGGAAGTTAGGGAGAACCAAACACATGCATTCAATTGTACAGAGATGCAAGAAGGAGAAAGCCTTGTTATGTAGACAGATAGCAGTAGCCCCTCCAGCAGTAACTGTATACCAGATTTGTATCTCTATATACATCTATACCCCTTTAATATCATACTACGCTCTAACAGTAGTAAGAACTTTAGAAATAACAAGCAGAAACATATAAGAGGCTACAAACAAAGAACTCATCCGGATGGCTGATTGTAATTATGTTCGAAACTCCCCCAAAACCTACACCATTCCTGTGAACCGAATAATAGGATTCAACAGAGTTAAATACAGAGAGCACCCAACAATAATAGAACTGTCACTTGTAGCAAACACATAATAAACTCAACAAGACTAATAATAATACTATTGGCAATGACTGCCTAACTAAACAGACTGATTATTCTTTCCCTGACAGCACAAAGCCACAATCATATCCCAGATTCTCGAGAAGTACTCAGTCAATTAACAGACCAGTGACATAGATATACATGCCTTGTGAAACCACTGTCAGAAATGAAAGGCAGCTAGGCCTCATGAAACCACTGCCAGACTACAAATTTAGATATCTCCTCTAAACCATAGATAGACCAAGTTACTAGTCAGGCATTAATAAGTGTTGTAAACTCAGATTTTTGGTAGACATAGTAATAGGTAGTAATAACAGTAGGTGTTTTGTGCATTCAGTAGAGAAAGCTGCATTTTCCAGTTAGCTACAATAGAGTGATATATTGCATTCTCAAGCAAAGGTAACTGGAACATCCTATAGAGTCATGGGCTACTTGTATTCAAAGCTTTCAGCATGAACTTGTTGTAGGATGTAATTGTAATAATAATGATGGCTAAGACAATAAAGATGAGGACAAAAAAGCAGTAAGTTTCAAAATTACCATATTCTTGTTGAACTAAAGATTTCAGGTTTTGGTAGAGACAGAGTATTACAGATTACATGCTACCAGATGTATAACCCAATATGATATGAGCATGGGGGAGAACCATGGGAGTGAATTTACTAGTACAGAGAAGAGCGAATGAAAGCAACTGGAGATAGATATAGGATGCATCAGTGCCAGCAGCTATAGCTATATATCAGACCTGGAACAGCAAGTCTGTCTATCATACTCAATCTTGAAATTCCAAGTCTCAAAAGCCTTTATTATTCCAAACTGCAGAACCAATTATGTGATCTTATATATGGGGTTGAGAGTACGCCTTGTATACATGTATGCGTACTCAGTGGGTATCTTCAATTGAATTTGGAATTGCCATCATCATTGTCAGATTATGATACTTAGCAACCCAGCTGAAACCCATGAGCCAATGCAATACACCCTCCATTCACTACACACTACGGATCAAAAACAGAAAAGAAACATACTTTTGGTTTCTATTGGAGGTGTCTTACAACCCTACATGATAAGTGAATGAGAAATCATTATTGTAGCCTCAGGATGATTATTCATAGCCACAAAGAAATCTGGATGTCTATAAGAAAAGTGGAACAACCTATATTGAAACCTTGTATTGATTTCCAATTAACGTCAATCTGACCAGCTAGTATCATATTCCGATTGCTTTAACAAACTGTGTGCGCTGATTATGTGCGAGGTATGTGCTGAGAATATGCGCCGCAATTTTACCTGGGTAAATGTAGGAGCAGTTGATTATTTGGCCATTATATGGATATTTTTCAAGAGGCCACTAAGCAGGTGATAACCTTAGCCTCCAGAGTTGACATGGGAATTAGACTTGATTTTCCAGACTGATTTCTATATCTCTGAAGTGGATTTCAATGTGGAGTAATTGGAATGGCAGATTCAGGGTTGTATTCTTGAATTGGTCTGCAAGATTTGCATTGATTCCAATGGAGACTTATATAGGGGCCTCGAGGCATAATATCATAATATTGTTGACATATCAATGATTGGAAATGCTGTCAGTGCAGAGGTAGCAGTTGTTGAGTTCAATGGATGTGCATGCTCTTGCTCTAGAAGGTCTAGTGTTAGCAATGGGTGCGGGTAACCCGCCAGCGGTCTGGGTTCAGACTGTTAAAACAGTTCGGTTCGGTTTCAAACCTGTCCAACAACATGACCTGACACATCTTGGCGGGGCAAATCTGGACCTGTACCAGTCAACCCACAGGTTTTGGTGGGTTTGGCTAGACCCGTCGGTTCCAATCTCCGGTTCCAGTTTTCAGGTTCCTCTATTCATGGTTGCATTCAGATGTCATTCTGCTAATCGCAAAAGTTTGACTTTGGTACGTTGTTGTCCTTTTCTGATGTATTGGCCGCCTTTATAAGCAAAAATAAGAGAGACATGCTCTCTGCCCCATGCTGAGAATGAGAGTCAACGGCGCGTCAAAGATTTTTAGTCTTGCATCTTGGGTAATCTGAATGGCAATTAGACGCAGATGTTCATAAATGAAGTATTGGCTGTATTTATAAGCAACAGGGTAAGTGATACACTCCCTGCCCCATTCTGAAAATGAGTGTCAACGGAGCTTCAACAATGATTGGCTTTGCAATATGGTTAATCTGCGTGGTGATTGGTCACAGACATTCTTCAAGGACATAAAAGCCGCCTTTATAGGCAAAAGAGAAAGCGATACGCTCTCTGTCCGATTCTGAAACTGAGCATCAACAGAGCGTCAACGATCTTTGGTCTTGTAAGTCAGGTAATTGATCAGAGACTTGACCATTGTAATTCATACTAAAAGTATTGGCGGCCGTAATGTGCAAAAAGACCAGCTACAAGACAGCTACTATCTCCTATAACTGAGCATCAATGGAGCATCAACGATTTTTGGCCTGGCGTCATGGTTAATCAAAGCTTGATGTGGCTGTTAATGACTATATACAAAGCTGTGACCGGTTTTATAGGCTAAAACTCTCAGGTTCACTGAGTCGCAGCTTTGATAATGAATTAAATTGTGATTGTCTGGGAGGCTGTTATGGGAACATTGCTTGCTTATCTGCCTATAAAGGCTTCCAACTCCCGGTATATGGATGTCTGCGATCATTCACCAATTAGATCACCCATGATAAAAGACCAAAAATTGTTGTCGCTCCATTGACGCTCATTGTCAAGATGGGGCATGGAGTCTGTAGCTGTTTCTTTTACCTATAAGGGCAGGCAATACAGTGATTATATATAACAACAACTAATTCACTTTTCACTTACCTGACATACAGGATCACAAATCGTTGGCACTCCGTTGATGCTCATTTTGCCACGGGTGTATCTGTAGTATGCAACCATTCACTTTGGCATAGTATATCAATAATTGTCTTGTGGCAGCCATTCTATTCAGTTCATATATGTTCCCTTTTATCACTACATCGTTCGTCAATGATCCATATAAATATATCCTTTAAACTATGCGTTAAAGTGTCCACTAATTGTTAATAATGAAAATAATTAAAAATTCAATTCCCTTCAATCAATTCTCATCTTCGCTATCCGGTTCACTCAAAAGGCTGCTTTTGTCTGCAAAATGGATGTCAGCTGCAGTACCCCGCAGCAGATAGTGTACAAATGTGTGGATGGACCTTTGTCAGTCAGCAAATCTGGAATAAACTCTATATCGTGCTTGCGATCCTTGGCAAATGGATCAAGATTCAAAAATTGAGCGTTGGCTAGAGGAAGATGTATATACACATATCCGGGTGGCACACCTTCTGTTTTGGAGCTTTGACTTGTCTCACTGATACCAGGTGGCACTGGTGGCGTTCCGGGCCAACGTGGCGCCGGTTGTGGTGGAGGTGCACCAGTGCCAATGCGCCGCCAGTGTGTCTGTAGATTCATTGCGGTGCCATTTTGGCATGGAAGGCAGCCGTCCATTTGGTTTTCACGAAACATTGCTGGGTGTCTTTCTATTGCAGCTCTCACCCTGTGATGCCCCGAAAACACAACACCCTGCTTCTTCTCTTCTCGGACCTCGGCGCGACAGTTATAATTCGTTGTTGCGTTTCCTCTAATGTGGTGCACAAAAACTCTCCTTGGCCCATTTTGGCCATATTGAAGGCAAGACGCATGTTGGACTGTTCAAGCTGTACCCAACCTCCTGGTCTTGCCATAGTAGCTGATATCTTGAAGACCTACAAGAAATTACTTGCTGCTTCTAAAGTGAGATCCGGCTATTACCTGAACCATATATGCCTCTGTAGACTCCTCGAAGATCTTCAAAGCCTGTTTCGTCCATTCCCAGGGATGTTTATCATGAAATTTGTCAGCGGAAATCCCAGAACTGACAACATACTGATGTTCGATATCGTGGACTGTGCGGACAAATGCGTTGGTCGACCATGAAGGTGTCTCCTTATGGGTAGTGATAAATTGGTCACGTAGCTCTCTGCATTCCCCAGGTGTACATTATACTGCTGGTTGACCACCATTGACATTGATATGGAGTTACACACATCCAATCGCATGGTGCATCCTATTGTTGCGGCTTCCGGTTTTATGCAGTGGTTGTAAATGTGCGTCCTGGGTCATATTGTCGGTGGCTGCAATTACAGTGTCATGGTGGACTAACTGCAGTCTGTGTTGCTGATGTGCCTCACTGGGTGGTGCATTGGCTGAAGGGACTGTCGTTCGGCTCGTTTCGGATCCAATCGTACCTGGTTGATGTGTTTCTGGAGGTATGACTTGCTGTTGTGGAAAGGTGAGGATGATGATAACAAGAAGAAGTGGGAAGTCCAGAATATTATATAGTTAGCTACAAGTCAAAATGGAATTAGTGACAGCCAACATGCAGGTTCAATTCTGGCTGAATCTTGCTGCGTATAGCTGCAGGGGATTCCAACGGTCCCGCGATTTGCTGTATCTTGGTGCGATGTTGTTTGTGACTTATCAGGGATACATCGTAATGAACGACAGCTGATATCTCATGTATGACACATATAAAAAGGGCAGTCTTCAACAGAAAGGACCTCTGGTGACGTTTCATCAGCAAAAAACATTTCTGTCCGGGCGGAATGGCTGCGTCAGAGTGGACGCGCTCCGTCAGAGCCATCAGGGACACCCCGGTGGCGGATTACTCCGCGCCCGGCGTCGATACTACGCGTCGCGTTGTATATCGCCCTCCGATCGCTGTTTCGCCGTTTCTTCTCGCTCTGTCAGTCTCCTATTGTCCACAAACACTCTGGCGTTGTGGCCAACTGTGACCATACATCGGAATGGGTTCATTGGGTACACACTTGCATCGGAATTGCCGCTGCGAAAATTTCTCCTCACGGTCTTTCTACATTAAGCTCGAGGAGCGTAGGAAGAAGGTGAGAAGATATGATACTACCTGGCCGTGAGGATCCACGCAATTGCATGGATGCACGAAATCTCGGAAAGAGCGAGTGAGACCAAAAGTTGGGAAAGATAGAGTGTGTATTTTCGTTGTATGACAAGATGAGATGAAAATGAGATGCTGTCTATCTACCCCGGGGTCTCCCGAATATATACTACGCGTCGCTCATTCCACCTCCGTTACCCGTGTATCTCCGTACACCCACCGTCGCTCCTTAACAATATACTTGGAGGCCATGATCGAGCTAGTTTGGAGATGCACTTGGAGGCCGGGATCGAATGAACTGAGAGATGCACTTGGAGACCGTGATCAATCGAGTTTGGAGATGCACTGGGAGGCCGTGATCGAGCGGGTTTGGAGATGCACTTGGAGGCCGAGATCGAGTGAACTGAGAGATGCACTTGCAGGCCGTGATCGAGTGAACTGAGAGATGCACTCCGAGGCCGAGATTGAGCGAGTTTAGAGATGCACTTGGAGGCCGAGATCGAGTGAACTGAGCGCTGCACTTGGAGGCCGTGATCGAGTGAACTGAGAGCTGCACTTGGAGGCCGTGATCGAGCAAGTTTGGTGATGCACTTGGAGGCCGAGATCGAGTGAACTGAGAGCTGCACTTGGAGGCCGAGATCGATTGAGTTTGGAGATGCACTTGGAGGCCAAGATCGAGTGCACTGAGAGATGCACTTGCAGGCCGTGATCGATCGAGTTTGGAGATGCACTTGGAGGCCGGGATCGAGTGAACTCAGAGCTGCACTTGGAGGCCGTGATCGATCGAGTTTGGAGATGCACTTGCAGGCTATGATCGAGCGAGATTGGAGGAGTACTTGGAGGCGGTCAATTTGGAGGGAGGCCCGATGGCAACTGAAACTCTATTCATTGGTTAACTTGTAATTGTGGGAATGTAGAGAGTTGAGTACAACATCCGCCGAGAGATGAGAAACTGGCTGGGAGCGGGAGACAGTCGATCTTGGGATGATGCTGTACGTGGTGTATGCTGTACTCGGTGTTAACTCATGAATATGGCATGGAGAGATAGAGAGGGATGACTTAACTTCGTGTTCTTTGGTGACGGTAGAGTTGAGCACAAGAAAGAGGGAGATCAGAGGAGATGAGGGAAATCATCATGAGAAACTGGGACTTGAGAGAATTTCGTGTGCGAGTCAATTCACCATCCCCGATACGGCAGGTACGAGTCCTGATCCGGCCGGTAATAACTCCGATACGAGGTCTTCTAAACCCAATCAGGTCACTTCTACACCCAATCAGGCAAGTCGTACTCCTGATTTATCGTAGCCGCTCATATCCTCCATATCGCTCTCATCTTCATTCTCATCTCTCTCTTTCTTGTCCACAACTCTACCATCATCGCAAGAACACAAAGTTAAGTCATCCCTCTCTATCTCTCCATGCCATCATCATGAGTTGACACTGAGTGCGGCATACACCGAGTACAGCATACACCTAAGATTCTCTGTCGTCCCTTCATTCTCACGATTTTCAGTTGACCCCTGAATGTTGCTTCAGCTTCCAGCGTACCTCCCTACTAATCCACCGCCACCATCCAGTTCTCTATAAGACCTTCAAAGGTAAAGTCATCTCGTCACATTGCCACGGTTTCGAGTTAACTAACCGATGAATAGAGTCGCAGCACCTGGCGCGCCTCCCACCAACCGCCTCCAACTACTCTTCCAATCTCGCTCGATTATAGCCTGCTACAAGTGCATCTCTAAACTCGCTCGATCACGGCCTCCCAGTGCATCTCAGTGCACTCGATCTCGGCCTCCAAGTGCATCTCCAAACTCGATTGATCACGGCCTCAAAGTGCAGCTCTCAGTTCACTCGATCTCGGCCTCCAAGTGCATCTCCAAACTCGCTCGATCACAGCCTCCAAGTGCAGCTCTCAGTTCACTCGATCTCAGCCTCCAAGTGCATCTCCAAACTCGCTCGATCACGGCCTCCAAGTGCATCTCTCCGTGCACTCGATTTCGGCCTCCAAGTACATCTCCAAACTCGATCGATCTCGGCCTCCAAGCGCAGCTCTCAGTTCACTCGATCTCGGCCTCCAAGTGCATCACCAAACTTGCTCGATCACGGCCTCCAAGTGCAGCTCTCAGTTCACTCGATCTCGGCCTCCAAGTGCATCTCTAAACTCGCTCGATCACGGCCTCCCAGTGCATCTCAGTGCACTCGATCTCGGCCTCCAAGTGCATCTCCAAACTCGATCGATCTCGGCCTCCAAGTGCAGCTCTCAGTTCACTCGATCTCGGCCTCCAAGTGCATCACCAAACTAGCTCGATCACG
>Ga0307514_10000591_pt1 | contig 68125 bp, 58 predicted proteins | sample 16_EM_MG_FD_203088 | JGI IMG/M metagenome (GOLD analysis project Ga0307514, IMG submission 203088) | Populus trichocarpa ectomycorrhiza microbial communities from riparian zone in the Pacific Northwest, United States - 16_EM | ecosystem: Host-associated > Plants > Roots > Unclassified | place...
GAGCGGGTGACCGCGAAGTTCGACCTGACGCTGACGCTGACCGAAGACCCGCAAGGCCTGCACGGCGAGCTGGAGTACAACACCGACCTGTTCGAAGCCGCGACCATCGAGCGCATGGCCGGCCACTTCACGCAGCTGCTGCGGGCCATCGTGGAAGATCCCGAGCGCCCGGTGGGCGAGCTGCCGATGCTGGGCGCAGCCGAGCGCCAGCAGCTCCTGTACGGCTTCAACGACACCGCCACCGTCTACCCGCGGGTGGCCCCGGGCAGCAACACCCTGCACCAGCTCTTCGAAGCCCAGGTGCAACGCAGCCCCGAGCGCACCGCCGTGGTCTACGAGGGTGCCTCGTTGAGCTACGCCGAACTCAACGCGCAGGCCAACCGCCTGGCGCGCCAGCTGCGCAGCCTGGGCGTAGGGCCCGACTCGCTCGTGGGCCTGTGCATGGAGCGCTCCGTCGAGATGATCGTCGGCCTCTATGCCACCCTGAAGGCCGGCGGCGCCTACGTGCCACTGGACCCCGGCTTCCCGGCCGAGCGCCTGGCCACCATCCTGGACGACGCCAAGCCGGTGGCCGTGCTCACGCAAAGCCATCTGCAGGACCGCGTGCCGGCCACCCCCGGCCTGCCGGTGATCGTGCTGGACGACGGCGCCGAACTGCTGGTCGACCCCGGCAACCTGGAGAATCTGACCGAGCCCGGTCACCTGGCCTACGTCATCTACACCTCCGGCTCCACCGGCAAGCCCAAGGGCGTGGGCATCGAGCACCGGGGCATCGTCAACCGCCTGCAGTGGATGCAGGAGGCCTACCCACTGACGGCAGCGGACAAGGTGCTGCAGAAGACCCCGTTCAGCTTCGACGTCTCGGTGTGGGAATTCTTCTGGCCGCTGCTCGAAGGCGCGACCCTGGTCGTGGCCAGGCCCGGCGGCCACCAGGACGTGGCCTACCTGGCGCGCGTGATCGATGACGAACGCATCACCACGCTGCACTTCGTGCCGCCGATGCTGGACGTGTTCCTCAACGAAGCCAAGCCCGCCAGTGCCAGGTCGCTGCGCCAGGTCATGTGCAGCGGCCAGGCCCTGCCGCTGGAGCTGCAGCAGCGCTTCTTCCAGACCTGGGACCACGTCGAACTGCACAACCTCTACGGCCCCACCGAAGCCTCGGTGGACGTCACCTACTGGCAATGCCACAAGGACAGCGAACTGCAGTACGTGCCCATTGGCAAGCCGATCGCCAACATCCAGATCCACATCCTCGACGACTTGCTCAACCCGGTGCCCATCGGCGTGGTCGGCCACCTGTTCATTGCCGGCATCGGCCTGGCGCGCGGCTACATCAACCGACCCGAGCTGACCGAACAGAGCTTCATCCCCAACCCGTTCAGCGCAGAGCCCGGGGCCAGGATGTACCGCTCGGGCGACCTGGCGCGCTACCTGCCCGACGGCAACATCGAGTACCTGGGCCGCAGCGACCACCAGGTCAAGATCCGTGGGCTGCGCATCGAGCTGGGCGAGATCGAGAGCGCGCTGGGGGCCATGCAGGCCGTGCGCGACGTGGTGGTGCTGGCACGGGAGGACGAGCGCAAGATCCCGCGCCTGGTGGCCTACCTGGTGGCGCATGACGGGCACAGCCTGCCGGACGAGGCGCAGCTGCGCGCGGCGCTGGCGCAGAGCCTGCCCGAGTACATGCTGCCCAGCCACTTCGTGAGCCTGGCGGCGATGCCGCTGACGGCCAATGGCAAGGTGGACCGCAAGGCGCTGCCCGCGCCTGACATGTCCCAGGGCGAGGTCGCATACCTGGCGCCTCGCACGCCAGCCGAACAGGCCGTGGCCGAAGTCTGGGCCGAGCTGCTGCAGGTCGACAAGGTGGGCGTGCACGATGACTTCTTTGCGCTCGGCGGCCACTCGCTGCTGGCCACGCAGTTGATGTCGCGCCTGGGGGCGACGTTCGGCACCGCCATTTCGCTGCGCACCATCTTCGAGACGCCGGTGCTGGCGGACCTGGCCGCCATCCTCGCGTCCGCGGGAGCAGAGCCACCAGAAGCGCCGAAATCGCCAGCCGCCTTGGCCTTGCCGGCCGAGCTGCCGGCGGCCTCGCCAGCACAAGCCTTCCCGCCGTCGCTGGCCCAGCAGCGCCTGTGGTTCCTGGATCAGCTGGAGGGCCCGAGTGCCACCTACAACGTCCCGATCGCGTTCCGTCTCGAAGGCAAGCTGAACCGGCCCGCGTTGCACGCGGCGCTGAACGACCTCGTGCGCCGCCACGACGCGCTGCGCGCCTGTTTCCAGAGCGCCGGCGGCACACCGGTGCTGCGGCTGTTGCAGCGAGTGGACCTGGCGCTCCCGTTCGATGACCTGCGCCACTCGACGCAGCAGGCGCGCGACGCAGCAGTGGCCGCGCGCATGCTGGCCGAAGCGCAGCTGCCTTTTGACCTGACGACAGGCCCGCTGATCCGGGGTGGCCTGCTGCAGCTCGGCGACGAGGAGCATCTGCTGCTGCTGACCGTGCATCACATCGTCTTCGACGGCTGGTCCATCGGCATCCTGGTGCGGGAATTCGGTGCGCTGTATGCGAGCCACGCCGCGGGGCTGCCGCCCTCGCTGTCCGAGCTGCCCATGCGCTACGTCGACTTCGCCGCCCGGCAGCGGCAGTGGCTGAGCGGCGATCTGCTGGCCAGGCAACTGGGCTACTGGCAGCAGCGCCTGCACGGGGCGCCCGCTTTGCTGGACTTGCCCACCGACCGGCCGCGTCCGCCGGTGCAGGGCCAGGCCGGCGCGTCGCTCGCCTATGCGCTGCCCGCGGCGCTCTCGGCCAGCCTGCAGGCACTGGGCAGGAAGACGCAGAGCACCTTGTTCATGACCTTGTGCGCGGCCTTCAACGTCCTGCTGGCGCGCCACGCGGGGCAGACCGACATCTGCATCGGCACGCCCATCGCCAACCGCAACCGCACCGAGATCGAGGGCTTGATCGGCCTGTTCGTCAACACGCTGGTGATTCGCACGCAGGTCGACCTCAGCCTGGGATTCACAGCACTGCTGGCGCAGGTGAGGGGCCACACGCTGGATGCCTACGCGAACCAGGATGTGCCCTTCGAGCAGGTGGTGGAGGCCTTGCAGCCCGGCCGGCATGCCCGTCACACGCCGCTGTTCCAGGTGATGCTGGCCCTTCAGAACGCGCCCATGGCCCGGCCGGAAATGCCGGACCTGGCGATGTCGTTTGTTGCCGGGCCTGTCGTCACCGCCAAGTTCGATCTGACCCTGACCCTGACCGAAAGTGCAGACGGGTTGCATGGCGACTTCGAATACAGCACCGACCTGTTCGACGCCAGCACGATCATGCGCCTGGCCGGCCACTTCACGCGCCTGCTGCAGGCCATCGTGGCCGATCCCGACACGCCGGTTGGTGAGCTGGACCTGCTGGGCAGCGACGAGCGCCAGCGCATGCTGGCCGCATGGAACGACACCGCCACGGCGTTCCCCGGCGTGGACCCGCAATCCACGCAGGTCCAGCAGCTGTTCGAGGCGCAGGTGGCGCGCACGCCGCACAAGGTGGCCGTCGTCCATGAAGGCCGCTCGCTCAGCTACGAAGAGCTGAACGCACAGGCCAACCGGCTGGCGCACCATTTGATGGTGCTGGGCGTTGGGCCCGAGTCGCGTGTCGCGATCTGCGCGGAACGTGGCGTGGAGATGGTGATGGCCTTGCTGGCGACGCTCAAGGCAGGCGGCGCCTACGTGCCGCTCGATCCAGCCTATCCGGCGGACCGCCTGTCCCACATGCTGCACGACAGCGCGCCGGTGGCGGTGCTGACCTGCCTGCGCCAGACCACCCGTTCGCGCCTGGCGGCGACCTTGCAGGCGCGGGGCACGCCCAATCTGGACCTTCAGGCGGACGCACAGCACTGGGCTCATCAGGCGGGCGTCAACCCCGAGCTTGAAGCCGATGGCTCGGCGGGGCGCCGCCTGGCCTATGTGATCTACACCTCGGGCTCGACCGGGCAACCCAAGGGCGTGATGGTCGAGCATGCGTCGGTGGTCAACCTGATCCAGGGCCATGTGCGCCTGTGCGCGCTTTCCGAAGCGGACCGGGTGCTGCAGTTCGCCTCGGTCGCGTTCGACGCGTCGGTCGAGGAGATCTTTCCCGCGCTGACGGTGGGCGCCACCCTGGTGCTGCGGCCGGCCGACCTGGTCGCGCCGGACGAGGTCTTCCTGAACTTCATCGCCGACACGGGCATCACGGTGGCCGAGCTGCCGACTGCCTTCTGGCAACAGTGGGCGCAGAACGCAGCGCCCGCGAACGGCGCTGAACCCGGCGCGCTGCGCATGGTCGTGGTGGGCGGCGAGAAGGCCGAGCGCCGCCACCTCGGACCATGGCGCCGCGCTGTACGGGCAGACGCTGTCTGGCTCAACACCTATGGCCCGACCGAGGCGACGGTGTACGCCACGGCCTGGAAGATGGACGCTCGCCAGGCCTTGCCGCCGGGTGAGATCCCGATCGGCCGCCCGGCGGCCAACACCCAGGTCTACATCCTCGACAGCCGGCTGCAGCCGGTGCCGGTTGGCGTGGCAGGCGAGATCCACATCGGCGGTGCCGGCGTCGCCCGCGGCTACCTGAACCAACCAGAGCTGACGGCGGAACGCTTCATCGCCGACCCCTTCGGCCGCTTGCCGGGCGGCAGGCTGTACAAGACCGGCGACCTCGCCAGGTACCTGCCGGGCGGCGAGATCGAGTACCTGGGACGCAATGACTTCCAGGTCAAGATCCGCGGCTTCCGGATCGAGCTGGGCGAGATCGAGGCCAGGCTGGCTGCGGCCCACGGCATCCGGGAGGCGGTGGTGCTGGCGCATGAGGCGCCTGGCGGCGACAAGCGACTGGTGGCCTACGTGGTGCCACATGCCGGGCACCCGCTGGACGAGGACGCCCTGCGTGCCGAACTGGCGGAGGAACTGGCCAGCTTCATGCTGCCGAGCGCCTACGTGATGTTGGACGTGCTGCCGCTGACCCCCAACGGCAAGGTCGACCGCAAAGCCTTGCCGGTGCCTGAGATGGCGCAAAGCCAGGCCGCATACATGCCGCCGCGCACGCCGACCGAACAGGCCATCGCGGAGGTCTGGGCCGAGCTGTTGCAGATCGACAAGGTGGGGGCCGAGGACGACTTCTTCCTGCTCGGTGGCCACTCGCTGCTGGCCACGCAAATGGTGACAAAGCTGCGCGATCGCGGCGTCAACGGGGTGGTTTTGAGAGACCTCTTTGCCCATCCGTCGCTGGCGGCCCTGGCGAAGTTCATCGATTCGCATGCGACGGCCGCCAGGCATCCGAACCTGGTCCGGATCCGCACCCGCGGGGACGCCACGCCGCTGTTCCTGATCCATCCGATTGGCGGCGAGGTGCAGTACGCGTTCGACCTGTCGCGACACCTGGCCCCGGATCAGCCCGTGTACGCCTTGGCCGCCAGCGGCTTTGCCAGTGGCGAGAAGCCGCATGCCAGCATCGCCGAGATGGCGCGTGCCTACCTCGGTGCCATCCGCCAGGTCCAGGCGGCCGGGCCCTACCAGCTCGCGGGCTGGTCCCTGGGCGGCATGATCGCCTACGAGATCGCGCACCAGCTGCTTGGCGCGGGGGAAACGGTGGCCTTCGTGGGCATGATCGACAGCGGCTGCCCGCTGGCCAGCGAGCCGGGCGAGGCGGCCCGCGAGGTCGACGAATGCAGCGCCCTGCTGCACTGGGTCATCGACCTGCACCCCGAGTGGGCCGACGCGAGCCAGCATCCTGCCTACGGCGAGGTCACACAGCTGGCGAGCGCCGGGCAACTGGACGCCATCATCCAGGTGTGCCAACGCGAGCAGCTGCTGCCGGCGCAGCTCGATGCGGCGCAGGTGAAACGCATCGTGGCGCTGTACGTGGCCGGCGCCAGGGCGGCCGACGCCTACCGGCCACCGCTGATTGCGGCGCCGGTGAGCTTCTTCGCCGCCGCGCGGCGCGAAGGCGAGGACCTCACGCTTGGCTGGGCCGCCTTGCTCGGCAAGCGCCTGCGGGTGATGGCCATCGGTGGCAACCATCACACGATCGTGAAGCCGCCACACATCGAGAAGCTGGCGCGCGAGATCTCGGCCAGCCTTCAGCGGCAGGGGGCGAGCAGCGAGCCTTCGCCTGCAGCCGCCCACATTTCGTTCGCCAACAAATAGCCGAAAGACAGCATGGACGCCAACACCTCAGCGCCCCCTCTGGATGCCAAACGCATGGGGACATTCGAGTTCTCGCGCACGATTGCGGACCTGCCCGCTCCCAAGGGCTTGCCGCTGGTCGGCAGCCTGCTCAAGCTCAGCGGGCGCCAGTTCCACCTGACGCTGGCGGACTGGATTCGCGAGTTCGGTCCCGTCTTCCGGCTGGATGTGATGGGCCACCAGCTGATGGTGCTCTCCGAGCCCGCAGCCGTGGAGGGCTTGCTGCGTGACCGCCCGGACGGCTTCCGGCGCACCTCCAACCTCAAGACCAGCATGGGCGAGCTGAAGATCGCTGGCGTCATCACCGCCGAAGGCGACGACTGGCGCAAGCAGCGCAGGCTGGTCATGGGCGGGCTGAACGCCGAGGTCGTGCGCAACTTCTTTCCGACGATGGTGGCCATCACCGAGCGGGTGCTGCTGCGCTGGAAGACAGCGGTGGCAGAGGGCCGGCGCATCGACCTGCATCGCGACCTGAAGGCGATGGCCCTCGATGTGATCGTGGCCATTGCGATGGGGCAGGACATCGACGCCGTCAACGACGAGGGCAACCAGGTGCAGCGCGACATCGACAACATCTTCCAACGCCTGGGCGCGCGCAACGCCACGCTGCTGCCCTATTGGCGCCACTTCAAGCTGCCGGTGGACCGCGCGGCCGACAAGTCCGCGGCCGACATCGAGCAGGCGGTCATCGGCTTCGTGCAGGACGCGCGCGAGCGCATGGCGCAGCAGCCGCAACTGCGCCAGAAGCCCGGCAACATGCTGGAGGCGATGATCGCGGCGAGCGAGAACCCCGAGTCCGGCTTCACCGACCAGGAACTGATCAGCAACGCCATCATGAGCGTGATCGGCGGCGAAGACACCACCGCCAACTCGATGGCGTGGATGATCAACCTGCTGGCGCAGAACCCCGAGGCGGCCGCCACGCTGGCCGCCGAAGTGGACACCGTGCTCGGTGACGCGCCGGTCGCCCGCGAATGGGAATGGCTGAAGCAACTGCCCTACCTCGAAGCGGCCCACAGCGAGACCCAGCGGCTGCGGGCGGTGGCGCCGTTCATGGGCTTTGCCAGCAATGCCGACTGCGTCGTGGCCGACACCTTCGTCCCGAAAGACACGGTGATCTTTGTCGCCAACACCGGGGCCAGCCAGGACGAGGTGCACTTCCCGCAGCACGAGCTGTTTCGCCCGGAGCGCTGGATCTTCGATGGCAAGCCTTCGCGGGAGGAAGACCCTTCGCGCAAGGTCTTCCCCTTCGGCGCCGGCCCCCGCCTGTGCCCTGGCCGCTTCCTCGCGCTGACCGAGATCAAGATGGTACTGGCGATGCTGGTGCACAACTTCGAACTGGTGCCGGACCGGGACGCACCGCCGGTCGAGCAGCTGTTGAATTTCTTCGTCGGCCCGAGCGCGGTGCCAGTGCGGCTGAAGCTGCGCGCCCGGTGAGTTGAGGCATTGATGAATTCCAACCCCATGCGTTTCGACTTCGGCATTGCCAGGCGCGTGCTGCAGGTTTCCGTGCCCTTGATGGGCTCGATGGTCGGCAACCTGATCATGATGCTGGTCGACCGCATCTGCCTGGCGCGGTATTCGGACGACACGCTGGCCGCGTCCGGGCCGGCGATCTACACCGCCATGGCCATCGTCGGCTTCTTCACCGCGTTCGCCGGCTTTTCGAGGTCCTGCGTCGCCCAGGCCTTCGGCCGATCAGGGCGGGACGAGGCGGCGTACCAGGCGGCGGTCGGCATGGTGGTCGCGGCCGTGCTGGCCGCGGTCCTGGTGCTGCTGGCGCCGGTGATCGAGCTGATTCCTCGCTTGAGCAACAGGCCGGCCGCCATCACGGCGCTTGAATCGCAGTTCCTGTATTGGGCTGCGTATTTCGGCAGCGTCATGACCTTGAACATGTCGCTGTCGTCCTATTTCAGCGGCATTGGCCAGACGCGGGTCACGCTGATTGCCGGCCTGATCGGGCAGGTCGTGGAACTCTTCATGACGGTTGGCCTGGTGTTCGGCAAGTTCGGGCTGCCCGAGCTTGGCATGCGTGGCTCGGCCATCGGCACCTTGTTCGGCACCTCGGCGATGCTGGTCTTCTACCTGTCCCGGCTGCCGCAGGAGGTCTGGCAGCAGCTCACGCAACGCGTCTTCAAGCGCGGGGCGGCCGTGGTGGCCGACGTGATGCTGCGGGTCCGGCGGGGATTGCCGCTCGGCATCTCCGCTGGCGTCGACAACCTCGGCAACGCGGCCTTCATCTGGATGATCGCCGGCCTGGGCGCGATTGCGCTGGCGGCCAACAACGTCAACCTCACGGTCAACTACATCGGCATCGTGCCGCTGATCGGGCTGGGCATCGGCTGCAGCGTGCTGTGCGGCAACGCCATCGGCGCGAACGACTTTTCTCAGGTGCCCAGGATCATCTTCGTCACCTGGGTGATCGAGTTGGCCTACGTGGCGGTGGTGGCGCTCTTCGAGATCACGATGCCGGAACAGCTGCTGAACCCCTTCGGCCTCAGCCACAAGCCCGAAGCGATCCGCAGCGCGGCGGTCGGCACGGCACAGGTCCTCTGGCTGTATGCGCTGGCCTTCACCTTCTCGATGACAGGCGCTGCCGTGCTGGAAGCCTTCGGCCTGACCAGGTTCCTCTTTGCCACACGGCTGGTGCTGATGTGGGCCTTCAGCATCCCGACGATCTACTTCATGACGCTGGGGCGCGATGGCAACGCCGACTTCCTGCCGATCTGCTGGGTCGTCGGTGCGTTTTTCGAGGGGGTCATCGGTGCGCTGTATGTCTGGCGGATCTGGACTGCGGTGAAGCATCGCCAGAATGCCATCGCGCTGGCGCCCGCCGGCGCCTGACCCGCTGCCCTGTTTGCCAACAGCGCCGGCGCAGGTGCTGGCTGAATTCCATTATTTCCATTAAAATGGAAACATGGAAGAAGAGATGGCCGTCAAGTCCCTCGCCGCGCTGGCCCAGCCGATGCGGCTGCGTATCTTTCGTGCGCTGGTGGTGGTGGGCGATGCCGGCATGACGCCTGGCGCGATGCAGCAAGGCCTGGAGATTCCGGCCGCCACGCTGTCGTTTCACCTGAAGGAACTGCTGCGGGCCGGCCTGGTGACCCAGGAGCGCGCCAGCCGCAACCTGATCTACCGGGCGGCCTACGCCCACATGAATGCGCTGCTGGCCTTCCTGACCGAGAACTGCTGCCAGGGCGAGGCCTGTGGCGCCAATGGTGCCGATGCCTCGGCTGCCTGCAGTTGCTGACTTCATTTCTTGAACCTGCCGACCATGACCGTCAACGTGCTGATCCTCTGCACCCACAACTCGGCCCGCAGCGTGCTGAGCGAGGGCATGCTGAACCACTGGGCTGCCAGGCTCGGCAAGGATGTGAGGGCCTTCAGCGCCGGTAGCGCGCCCAGCGGTCGCCTGAACCCCTTCGCCCTGGAAGCGCTGACCCACGCTGGGGTGGACGTGACCGGCTACCGCAGCAAGAGCTGGGAAGAGTTCACCTCGCCCGAGGCGCCGCCGCTGTCCATCGTCATCACCGTTTGCGACAGCGCCGCGGCCGAGCAGTGCCCCGTCTTCTTTGGCGCGAATGCCGATGGCGGCCAACCGGTGAAGGTGCACTGGGGCTATGCGGACCCGTCGAATGCACAGGGCGGAGACGCCGGCAAGCGGCTGGCTTTCGAGCTGACCCGCCAGGCCATCGGCTACCGCATGCTGCAGTTGCTGCAACTGCCTCTTGAAACCTTGGACAAGGCCGAACTCCGGGCCGCCCTGAACGCCATTTCGGCCAGCTGACCATGAGCGCAAGCCAACTCTCCGGCGCAGCAGCGCCCAAGGCCGCATCGGCCATCTCCTTTTTTGAGCGCTACCTGACCGTCTGGGTTGCGCTGTGCATCGTGGCGGGCGTTGCGCTGGGGCAATGGTTGCCGGGCGCGTTCAAGGCCATTGCAGCGATGGAAGTGGCCCAGGTCAACCTGCCTGTGGGTCTGCTGATCTGGGTCATGATCATCCCGATGCTGCTGAAGATCGACTTCTCGGCGCTCGGCCAGGTCAAGGCCCATGCCCGCGGCATTGGCGTCACGCTGTTCATCAACTGGGCTGTGAAGCCGTTTTCGATGGCCTTGCTGGGCTGGCTGTTCGTGCGCCATGCATTCGCGGCCTGGCTGCCTGCCGACCAGCTCGACAGCTATGTTGCCGGCCTGATCCTGCTGGCCGCCGCACCCTGCACCGCGATGGTCTTCGTCTGGAGCCAGCTCTGCAAAGGCGACCCGTACTTCACGCTGTCGCAGGTGGCCTTGAACGACGCCATCATGGTGGTGGCTTTTGCGCCCATCGTTGCGCTGCTGCTGGGCCTGTCGTCCATCACCGTGCCCTGGGACACGCTGCTCACCTCGGTGGGCCTGTACATCATCGTGCCGGTGGTGCTGTCCCAGCTCTGGCGCAAGGCGCTGCTGGCCAAGGGCACGGCGTACTTCCAGGCGGTTGCGTCCAGGTTGGGTCCGTTCTCCATCAGCGCACTGTTGCTGACGCTGGTGCTGCTGTTCGCCTTCCAGGGCCAGGCCATCCTGGATCAGCCGCTGGTGATTGCGCTGCTGGCGGTACCCATCCTGATCCAGGTGATCTTCAACTCCGGCCTGGCGTACCTGCTCAACCGCAGGCTGGGGGTGCAGCACTGTGTCGCCGGGCCGTCGGCGTTGATAGGCGCCAGCAACTTTTTCGAGCTGGCCGTGGCCACCGCCATTAGCCTGTTTGGTTTCCAGTCGGGCGCGGCGCTGGCCACCGTGGTCGGCGTGCTGATCGAGGTGCCAGTGATGCTGGCAGTGGTCGCCATCGTCAACCGCAGCCAGGCCTGGTATGAAAAAGGTGCACCGGCATGAGCGCGATTCCCGAAGGCACGCAAGGCGTATTCCCTGCACTGGATGCAGGTTTCTTCGATGTGCCGACCCAGGAGCGCCTGGTGGTGCCGCAACCTTCACGCCACCGGCCGCGCTTCCTGATGCTTTATGGCTCGCTGCGCGAGCGTTCGTTCAGCCGGCTGCTGACCCATGAGGCGGCCCGCCTGCTCGAAGCGATGGGTGGCGAGGTCCGCATCTTCGACCCGGCCGGCCTGCCGCTGCCCGATGGCGCGCCGGACAGCCACCCCAAGGTCCAGGAGCTGCGCGAACTCGCCGCATGGTCCGAAGGCATGGTCTGGACTTCACCGGAGCGCCACGGCGCGATGACCGGCATCATGAAGGCGCAGATCGACTGGATCCCGCTGTCGGTTGGTGCGGTGCGGCCGACGCAGGGCAAGACGCTGGCGGTGATGGAAGTTTCCGGCGGCAGCCAGTCCTTCAACGCCGTGAACCAGATGCGCGTGCTGGGCCGCTGGATGCGCATGCTGACCATCCCGAACCAGTCCTCGGTGGCCAAGGCCTTTGCCGAGTTCGACGCACACGACCGCATGAAGCCCTCGGCCTTCTACGACCGCGTGGTGGACGTGATGGAAGAGCTGTTCAAGTTCACCCTGCTCACGCGCGACCTGGGCCCTTACCTGGTCGACCGCTACAGCGAGCGCAAGGAGAGCGCCGAGGCCCTAAGCAAGCGGGTGAACCAGCGCGCGATCTGAGCACCTGCAGTTCACGGGGCCCGGCCCCGTTTTCTCCCACCAAGTAGTTGCTGTTGACAACCAAAATCATGAGGTCTACCGTGCGCCTGCATGGTTGCTATTCACAACGAGATGCGCACAGGCGTGCAGGACGGCGCTCCGGTCACCCAGGCGGCGGTCACGACGGCCAATCACGGCGGCCTGCTGCGCGAGGTTGCCCGCATGTACACGCGGGCGCAGCGGGTCGTGGCCGACTGTTGTCGCACCACCAGCACGCAGTGTCACCTGCTGACCGAGCTGGGACGCACCGGCCCCTTGCCGCTGGCCGAACTGGGCACGCGGGTCAGCTTGGAGAAGAGCTGGGTGTCGCGTGCGGTGGAGGCCATGGCCAGGCGTGGCTTGGTGACCAAGGAGCCGAACCCGTCCGACGCAAGGAGCTGGCTCGTCACGCTCACCGCCGAAGGCAAACGCACTGTGCTTGAGCTGAACCAGACGCTCGACGCCCACGCCGCGCAGTTGCTGTCATCGCTGAGCGAGCGCGACCGCCGCCAAGTCGAGCGCTCCCTGTTGCTGTTGATGAAGGCCCTGCGCGCGGACCAGGCGGCGATGTGTTGCCTGCCTGCCAGCGAAGCCGGGGCCGAACCGGTCAAGGACTCCCAATCATGTTGCTGACGTCACCCATCCTCCTGCGGCAGGCCACGGCCGCCGACTGGCCTGCCGTCGAGGCGCTGCTGCTGGCCAACAAGCTGCCGCTGGACGGTGCCCGCGACCACCTGGGCACCTGCCTGCTGGCCACGGTCAACGGCGAAGTCATCGGCTGCGCCGGCGCAGAGGTCTATGGGCACGTGGCGCTCATGCGCTCGGTCGCCGTGGCGCCGGGTCTGCAGCAGCAGGGCATCGGCCGCCAGTTGGTTGAACGGCTCATCCTCGAAGCGCGCAGCCGCGGCATCGGTACGCTGTACCTGCTGACGGTCACCGCGCCGGAATACTTCGCCGCTTTCGGCTTCAAGCGCAGCAAGCTCGACCAGGCCCCGGCAGCACTGAAGGCGTCGCAGGAGCTGCAGGGCGCCTGCCCAGCGTGTGCGGCATTCATGAGCCTGCCGCTGCAGGCGCAGGCGACCAAGCCAGCCTCGCTGGACGGCTTGCCGGTGGCGGTGCTGGGGGCCGGGCCGGTTGGCCTGGCCGCGGTGGCGCGGCTGCAGGAGCGCGGGCTGCGGGTGGTCGTGCTGGAAGCCGGGGACCGAGTGGGACAGAACCTGCTGGCTCACGGGCATGTGCGCCTTTTCTCGCCATGGCGCTTCAATGTGGACGAAGCGGTGGCCCGGGCGCTGGCCGCGACGGGTTGGCAAGCGCCGGCGCCCGCAGGCCTGCCGTTGTCCCGCGAAGTGGTCGAGCAGGTGCTGCAGCCCTTCGCCGCGTTGCCGCAGGTGCAGGCGGCGCTGCAACTGGGCACCCGTGTCACGGCCATCAGCCGCGAGGGTTTCGACAAGGTCAGGAGCGACGGCCGGGCGCAGGCACCGTTCGTGATCCATGCGCTGAGAAGCGGGCAGGCTGTGCAGTTCCGGGCTCGCGCGGTGATCGACGCCACTGGCACCTGGGCCACCCCGAACCCGCTGGGAGGCAACGGCCTGGCGGCCGATGGCGAAGGCGAGGCCAGCGGCCAGATCTTCTACGGCATTCCCGACGTGCTGGGCCGGGACCGTACCCGGTACGAAGGCAAGCGCACGCTGGTGGTGGGTGCGGGCCATTCCGCGGCCAATGCGCTGCTGGACCTGGCCGCGCTGGCCAAGGCTTCGCCGACGACGCGGCTGGCCTGGGCGGTGCGCTCGACAGTGCCGCAGCGGGTCTACGGCGGCGGCGTGGCAGATGCGCTGCCGGCACGCGGCGAGCTGGGTGCGGCGCTGCGTCGCCTGCGCGAGAGCGGTGTGCTGGCCTTCCATAGTGGGGTGCGCATCACGGCCATCCGGCGGGCTGGCGCGCAACTCACAGTCGAGGGCCTGGACCTGCAGCAGCAGCCGGTGCGCATCGAGGGCCTCGACGAGATCGTCTGCGCGACCGGCCAGCGGCCCGACTTGAACATCACGCGCGAGTTGCGACTTCAGCTGGACCCTTGGCTCGAGTCCACCCAGGCGCTGGGCCCGCTGATCGACCCGAACCTGCACAGCTGCGGAACCGTCCGGCCGCATGGGCACCGTGAGCTGGCCCACCCTGAGGCGGACTTTTACACGGTGGGGGTCAAGAGCTATGGCCGTGCGCCCACCTTCTTGATGGCCACCGGTTTCGAGCAGGTGCGTTCGGTGGTGGCCGCCATCGCCAGCGACCTGCCTGCTGCGGACCGGGTCGAGTTGGACCTGCCGGAGACAGGGGTGTGCTCGTCCGACTTTGGGGTGAAGTCAGGCGCTGCGCTCTCCGGCGGCTGCTGCGGTCCTGCGCCAGTGGCCAGCCCGTCCATCGCGTTGGCTGCTGCGGTGACACCGACGGCATCGATGACATTGACGACACCGGCTGCACCGATCGCACCCACCAAGGGCTGCGCGTCTTCCGGCTGCGGGCCCAAGCCGGAGCCCGCAGCCGCGTCCGCCACGGCGCCGGCCGGGGCACCGAGCGCGCGCCGCTGCTGTGGCTGAAGCAGCCCACGAAGGCCCTGGTGCCAGGCCGGCGGAAGTCGCGGCGCTGGGATTGGCCCAGACACACTGGCCTGGGCCTCCTCGTACTACCTGCCGGCGATCCTAGCCCGGCCGATGATTGCCATGGACCCCACGATCACCGCCATCCGCATTGCAACGCCAGACGATGCACCGGCCATCGCCGCCATCTATGCCCCCATCGTGCAGGACACCTGCATCTCGTTCGAGCTGGTGCCGCCGACGGTGGAGGAGATGCGGGCGCGCATCAGCGCCACCTTGCAGGCGCTGCCCTGGCTGGTCAGTGAGGATGAGGCCGGCCGGGTGAGCGGCTATGTCTACGCGAGCAGGCACCGGGAGCGGGCGGCTTACCAGTGGTCGGTCGACACCACGGCCTACGTCCGGGCCGATGTGCGGGGACAAGGTGTGGGCAAGCAGCTCTACACGACCTTGAAGCGGGTGCTGGTCGACCTGGGCCATTGCCAGGCCTTTGCTGGCATTGCATTGCCCAACGCGGCCAGCGTGGCGCTGCATGAATCGGTGGGTTTTGAACTCATTGGCGTCTACCGCAAGGTGGGTTTCAAGCATGGCGTGTGGCACGACGTGGGCTGGTGGCAATGCCCGCTGCAGCAGCTGGAGTCGCCAGGCGCACCGAGGCTGGCTGCGGGCTGATCCGCTGCGCGGGCTGCTCAGGTTTCGTGCCCGGGCGGCGTGGCTGCATGCGAGTGCCGGTGGTGGATGTCCGGATGGTGCGGGTGCTTGTGCGTCAGCGGCTCGTGTCGGTGCAAGTGCCGGTGGGGCTCTGTGCCGTCCCAGGCGAAGTCGTGCGCATGTTGGTGGTGCGCGTCATGGGCATGCGCGTGGGCGTGCACCAGCGGCTCATGGGTGTGCGGGTGCTCGTGGCGCTCGCGCACGTGCAGCCACACGCCAAGCGCCATCAAGCCGGCCGCCAGCCCGAAGAGCGGGGGCGGGATGGCCGGCCAGATCGCCAACGACAGCAGCACGCCAAAAAGCGGTGCCACTGAAAAATATGCGCCGGTGCGCGCGGTGCCCAGCGTGCGCAGGGCGACCACGAAAAGTGTCAGGCTGAGCCCGTAGCCGAAGAAGCCGATCAGCAGGCTCAGGCCGACGGAAGTCCAGGGCGGCAGTGCCGCACCGCTGGCCAGTGCCAGCGCGGTGTTGCAGCCGCCTGCCAGCAGGCCCTTGAGGCAGGCGACCAGCATGGCATCGTTGTTCGAGACCTTGCGCGTCAGGTTGTTGTCGATGGCCCAGCACAGGCAGGCGCCGAGGATGAACAAGGCGCCGGTGGAGACCGAGGCCGCGCCCGGTTCCCACGACAGCAGCAGGCCGCCGATGACGATGGCGACCATGCCCAGCACGATCTGGCGGTCGGCGTTTTCCTTGAAGACCAGCCAGGCGATGACGGCCGTCAGCACGCCTTCGACATTCAGCAGCAGCGAGGCCGAGGCGGCGCGGGCCTGGGCCAGTCCCGTCATCAACAAGGCCGGCCCCAGCATGCCGCCAAAGGCAATGGCGCCCAGCAGCCAGCTGAGCTCGTTGCGCGGGATGCGCAGCGAGGCCTGGTGGGCGGGGGCGCCGCCAGCGCCGGCCCGCCACTGCCGCACCAGCAGCCATGCCGCCAGGCCGATGCCGCTGCCCAGGTACAGCAGGCCCGCCAGCAGCAGCGGCGACATGTCGCCGCCCAGCCACTTGGCCAGCGGCGTGCTGGCGCCGAACAACAAGGCCGCGGTGAGCGCGGGGAGGGCGGGTCGCAGGGACATGGGAAACCTGGGGTGGCGCGGGATCAGGCCGGCACGGCGGCGGCTGCCGGCACCTCGTCTTCATCGCGCCTGTGCGCCCAGCGGTACAGCACCGGCAGCACCAGCAGGGTCAGCAGCGTGGACGACAGGATACCGCCGATGACCACCGTGGCCAGCGGGCGCTGCACCTCCGCACCGGTGCCGGTGGCCAGCGCCATCGGCACGAAGCCCAGCGAGGCCACCATGGCGGTCATCAGGACCGGCCGCAGCCGTGTCAGCGCGCCTTCCCAGATCGCGTCGTCCAGGTTCCTGCCTTCTTCGCGCAGGCCGCGGATGAAGGACAGCATCACCAGGCCGTTCAGCACCGCCACGCCGCACAGCGCGATGAAGCCCACCGCGGCCGAGATGGACAGCGGGATGTCGCGCAGCCACAGCGCCAGCACGCCGCCGGTGAGCGCAAACGGAATGCCGGTGAACACCAGCAGCCCGTCCTTGACGTTGCCGAACATCGTGAACAGCAGCACGAACACCATCAGCAAGGCCAGCGGCACGACCAGCTGCAGCCGCTGGGTGGCCGAGGCCAGCTGCTCGAAGGTGCCGCCCCAGGCCGTCCAGTAGCCGGCTGGCACCTTGACGGAGGCGATGGCGGCCTGGGCATCGCTGACGAAGGAGCCGAGGTCGCGCCCGGTGACGTTGGCGCTGACGACCACGCGGCGCTTGCCGTCTTCGCGGGAGATCTGGTTCGGGCCTGGCGTCAGCTCCAGCGTGGCGAGTTCTCCCAGCGGCACATAGGCCGTCGGCCCGCTGCCCCTGGGCAAGGCGATGGGCAGGCGGCGCAGCGCGTCGATGTCCTGCCGCACGGCCTCGGGCAGGCGCACCAGGATGTCGAAGCGTCGGTCGCCCTGGAAGAAGGTGCCGGCCTCGCGGCCGCCGATGGCGGTGGCCACGGTGGCCTGAACCTCGTTCATGTTCAGCCCGTAGCGGGTGGCCTTGGCCCGGTCGATGTTGACCGAGAGCATCGGCAGGCCGCTGGTCTGCTCGACCTTGACCTCGGTGGCGCCGGGCACCTGGCCCAGCCGCTCGGCGATCTGGGCGGCGGTGGTGTTCAGCACCTCGTTGTCGTCGCCAAACAGCTTCACCGCCACGTCCGAGCGCACGCCGGAGATCAGCTCGTTGAAGCGCAGCTGGATGGGCTGCGAGAACTCGTAGGCGTTGCCCGGCACCAGGGCCGCTTCTTCGCGGATCGCGGCCAGCAGCTCGTCGCGCGTCTTGCGCGGTGCGGGCCACTGGTCCATGGGCTTGAGCATGATGTAGCCGTCGGAGATGTTGGGCGGCATCGGGTCGGCGGCAATCTCTGCGGTGCCGGTGCGCGCGAAGATGCGCTCTATCTCCGGAAAGCGGGCCTTCAGGCGGCGCTCCAGCTGCTGCTGCATGGCGACGGACTGCGTCAGGCTGGTGCCGGGAATGCGCAGCGCCTGGATCGCGAAGTCGCCCTCGTTCAGGTTGGGCACGAACTCGCTGCCCAGCCGGGTGCCCACTGCCACCGAGAACAGCACCGCGACCGCGGCGAAGGTGGCGACCACCGGCGCGTTGGCCAGCGAGGCCTTCAGGGCCGGCTCGTAACGGCGCCTGGCCCACAGCATCAGCCGGTTCTCCTTTTCCGCCACGCGTTGGCCGATGAACAGCGCAATGGCCGCGGGCACGAAGGTGATGGACAGCAGCATCGCGCCCAGCAAGGCCAGCAGCACGGTGAAGGCCATCGGGTGGAACATCTTGCCCTCCACGCCGGTGAGCGCCAGGATGGGCACGTAGACCACCATGATGATGAGCTGCCCGAACAGCAGCGGCCGCCTGGCTTCCCTGGCCGCGGCAAACACCTCGTGGAAGCGCTCCGAGCGTGTCAGTGGCCGGCCTCTGTGGGCCTGCGCATGGGACAGCCGGCGCACCGCGTTTTCGATGATGACCACCGCGCCGTCAACGATGATGCCGAAGTCCAGCGCGCCCAGGCTCATCAGGTTGGCGCTGATGCGGTACGAGACCATGCCGCTGAAGGTGAACAGCATGGACAGCGGGATCACCATCGCCGTGATCAGCGCGGCGCGCATGTTGCCGAGGAAGAGGAACAGCACCGCGACCACCAGCACCGCGCCTTCGAGCAGGTTCTTCTGCACCGTGGCGATGGCCTTGTCGACCAGCACCGTGCGGTCATACACCGTGACCGCCCGCACGCCGGCCGGCAGCGACTGGTTGATCGCCTTCATCTGCTTGTCGACCGCCCGCGAGACGCTGCGGCTGTTCTCGCCCATCAGCATGAAGACGGTGCCCAGCACCACCTCCTGGCCGTCCTCGGTGGCCGCACCGGTGCGCAGCTCGCGTCCGATTTCGACCTCGGCCACGTCGCCCACGCGTACTGGCTGGCCCTGCGCGCTGCCGACGATGATGTCGCGGATGTCCTGCATCGACGCGACCTGGCCCGGCGCGCGCACCAGGTACTGCTCGCCGCGCCGCTCGATGTAGCCCGCGCCCTCGTTGGCATTGTTCTTCTCCAGCGCGGTCACCACGTCGGACAGGCTCAGGCCGTGAGCCCCCAGCCGCTCCAGGTTCGGCGCCACCACGTACTGCTTCTCGAAGCCGCCGATCGAGTTGATCTCGGTGACGCCGGGCACATTGCGCAGCTGCGGCTTGACCACCCAGTCCTGGATCTCGCGCAGGTCGGTCGGCGTGTAGGCGCTGCCGTCGGGCTTCTTCGCGCCGGGCGCTGCTTCGACGGTCCACAGGTAGATCTCGCCCAGGCCGGTGGAGATCGGGCCCATGCTGGGTGTGATGCCGGCCGGCAGGCGCTCCCTGGCCTCCTGCAGCCGCTGGTTGACCAGCTGGCGGGCGAAGTAGATGTCGGTGCCGTCCTGGAAGATCACCGTGACCTGGGACAGGCCGTAGCGTGACAGCGAGCGGGTCTGCGCCAGGCCGGGCAGGCCGGCCATCACGGTCTCGACGGGGTAGGTGATGCGCTGCTCGGCCTCCAGCGGCGAGTAGCCGGGCGCCTCGGTGTTGACGACGACCTGGACATTGGAGATGTCCACCACGGCGTCGATCGGCAGGCGCGTGTAGTTGTAGAGGCCCAGCCCGGCCATGCCCAGCACGGCCAGCATGACCAGCCAGCGCTGCTCGATGCAGAAGCGGATGATGCGTTCAAACATGGATGCGCTTTCTTCAGTGTGCGTGTTCCGCCGAGCCCTTGCCCAGCTCGGCCTTCAACACAAAGGTGTTGGACGAGGCGATCTGTTCACCAGCCTTCAGCCCGCCCAGCACCTCGACGCTGCGGCCATCCGAGCGGCCCAGCTTCACAGGCTGGCCCTGGAAGCCGCCATCGACTGCCTTGAACACCATGCTCTGCCCTTCGACCGACTGCACCGCATCGGCACTCACCACCAGTGGCAGCGTCTGCTGCTCGCCCAGCACCGCCACGGTGACGAACAGGCCCGGGCGCCACGCGCCGCCGGGGTTGCGCAGCGCCACGCGGGCGCGGGCGGTGCGGGTCTGCTCACCCAGCAGGGCGCCGACGTAGGCGATCACGCCCTCGGTCTTGCTGTCGAAAGCGGTCGAGGAGACAATGACCCGCTGGCCCACCCGCACCGTGCCCAAGTCCTTGGGCGCCACCGCGAAGTCGGCCCACACGGTGCTCAGGTCGGACACGGTGAAGATGCTGGCGTCTTCCTTGACCGCCTCGCCCAGGCTCAGGTGCTTCTCCACCACGGTGCCGGCAAACGGCGCACGGATCTCGAAGCGGTTCAGCACGGCTGACGCGCCCGTGGCACCGACCGCGGCCAGTTTCTGCGCGGCGTTCTGCAGGGCAATGTCGGCCTCCTGCAAGGCGCTTTGCGCCTGCAGGAAATCCTGCTGGGCGGAGATCCTGTCCTCCCACAGCTTTTTCTCCCGCTCGAAGCTCACGCGTGCGGCGTCGCGGCGTTTTTGCGCGGTCAGCCATTCGCTGCGCTGCTCGGCCAGCGCGGTGCTGGCGACGGTGGCCAGCAGCTCGCCTTTTTTCACCTGCTGCCCGAGGTCCGCGTGCACCGCCTCGACCACGCCGGCCAGGCGCGGCACGACGTGGGAGGTGCGGTCGTCGTTGAAGCGGATCTCGCCCTGGAACTGGGCGCTGGCCTGCAGCTGGCCCGGCCCGGCGGCCTGCAGCGTGATGCCTGCGGCCTTGATCTGCTCGGCGCTCAGCGAGATGCGCGTTTCCTCGTGCTCCTCGTGCGCTTCATGCTCGCCATGTGCTTGAGCTTCAGGCGCATGTGCGTCCTTGTCGCCAGGTTTGTCTTCGTGTGTGTCCTCGTGCTGACCTTCATGTTGACCCTCGTGTGGGTCGGCGTGCTCGCCTTTCGATTCGGCGGCGTGCTCGGCTTCTTCGCCGCTGGTGTGCCGCGCCGTCATCAGCACCGCACCGGTGCCGAGCAGGCCCAGCACGATGAGGAACGCCATCGCGACGCGTTGTCTGGAAGTGATTGCCATGATGGGAAGGATGTGTCTTAGCGACCGAGCAGGCGGTCGATGGTCGCGGCGGCCTGGTGGGCGCCGGACAGCGTGTTCAGGTAGCGGCTGCGGGCCTGCAGCAGCGCGCGCTGGGCATCGATCACGTCGATGAAGCCGAACTTGCCGGCCTCGAAGCCCTGGCTTGCCGCGTCGAAGGCGCGTTGCGCGGCCGGCAGCACGGTGTCCTGCAGCGTCTGCACCGAGCTGCGGGCCAGCGCAAGCTGGCTGGCGGCCTGCTGCAGCTCGCCCAGCAGCCGCAGGCGCGTGGCGCGGTGCGCATCTTCGGCCTGCAGCGCACGCCTGCCGGCTTCGAGCACGCTGCCCTGGTTGCGGTCGAACAGCGGCAGCGGAATCGACACGCCGATGACCGCCTGCGTGCGGCCGAGTTCGTTGTCGCGCTTGGCGCCCAGGCTGAGCGTGATGTCGGGCACGGCCTTGCTGCGCTCGACTTCCACCATCGCCTGCCTGCGGCTGGCTTCGATGCGGCTGGCCTGCAGCGCCGGCGAGGCGTCGAGCTGTTGCCGCAGCTCATGCAGCGCCACCGGGCTGGGCAGCTGGCCCGCATCGCCGGTCACTTCGGAGAAACCGGGCCGTTCGTCGCCCCACAGGGCCGCGAGGCTGTGGCGCGCGGCCTGCAGCTCGGCGACCGCCTCCGCGGCCTCCAGCTGCGCATTCGCCTGGTCGACGCGCGCCCGGGTTTCGTCCACAGGCGAGACCTTGCCGGCGGCCACACGCTTGGCAATCGCATCAGCGGCCCGGGTGGCCAGCGCGGCCGAGTCGCCGGCCAGCTGCACGCGTGCCTGGGCCAGCAGCACCGAGAAGTAGCTGGCAATGACGGTGGCGCGCAGTTGCGCCTGGGCGTTGCCGAGTTCGGCCCGCGCCAGGTCCTGGCCGCGCTCGGCCGCGGTCACCCGCGCCTGGCGCTTGCCGCCCAGCTCGATGGGGAAATCCAGCGTGGCCGTGGTGGTGCGTGTGGCGCGCCGGGTGTCCTCGACCGAGGCGTTCAGCGCAGGGTTGGGGAAGGCGTCCGCCTGTTGCAGCGCACCGTCCGACGCTTCGAGTTCGCGCTGCGCAGCGGACAGGACAGGGCTGCCTGTGCTCGCAAGCTGCAGCGCTTTTTCAAGGGTAAGGGGCGACGCAGGCTGGGCCTGCGCTGGGAATGGGCTGAGCAAAGTCGCCGCCAGCCCGAGCGGCAATAGAAGTGTTCTCATCGAATCTCATGGTGGTTCCAGGGATTCGGCGAGACGGATGGCTTGGGGTCAGTCCTTTCGTCCCGCCGGCTAGGCGAGACGGGGCCACTGTGGCCGGTCTGGCCCCTCTGCGACGGCAGAGGCGCAGGCGGTATCGGGGGGCGCTTGCAGGCGTTCGCGGGGCACGCCGCCCAGCGCCAGCAGGGCCGGTGCCACCAGCGCTGGCGCGCCGGCATGGCAGAAGCTGCAATCGTTGTCGACGCTGAGCTTGCCCTGCGCCGACGGATCGGCGCTGCCCTGGTGCTCATGTGCATGGTGCCCAAAGTGCGCGCCCGACTGCGGCGCTCTTTCGTGCTCGCAATAGGTCGCGGCTGCGCCCCAGGCGAACTGGAGCGGTATCAGCAAGGCAAGCAGCAACGCGATGAGCTTGGTCACGAAGGGAGGGGATCAGTGGGGCAACAAGGCAGCTGCGATTGGAAACCCTGAAGCGGGTAGAGAGTCAAGTGGTCAACGATTCTGCTGCCGTCATTTTCGGCCTTAAGCTCGGCACCCCGGCTTCTTTCGTTCCGAATCCCTGCCATGGCTGTCCACCCCATCCTGAAGATGGGCGATGCGCGTCTGCTGCGCATCGCCCAACCCGTCATCGCGTTTGACACGCCCGAACTGCACGCGCTGATCGCCGACATGTTCGACACCATGGCCGCGGCCAATGGCGCCGGCCTGGCGGCGCCGCAGATTGGTGTGGACCTGCAACTGGTGATCTTTGGCTCCGGCCAGCACAACCCGCGCTATCCCGAAGCCCCGGTGGTGCCGCAGACGGTGCTGATCAATCCGGTCATCACGCCGCTGTCAGACGAACTGGAGGAGGGTTGGGAGGGCTGCCTGTCGGTGCCGGGCCTGCGCGGCCTGGTGCCCCGTCACAGCCGCATCCGCTACCAGGGGCTGGACCCGCAGGGCCGGCCCATTGACCGCGAGGCCGAGGGCTTCCACGCCCGCGTGGTGCAGCACGAGGTCGACCACCTGATCGGCCGGCTGTACCCGACCCGCATGGCTGACCTGCGCAAACTCGGCTTCACCGAAGTGCTGTTCCCGGAACTGGATCCGAACGCGGACGATTGAGGCAAGGCTGCGCTGGCCACGCTGGTGGCGCGGTTCAGGCGGCCAGCGGCAGTGCCTGGTCTGCTGGGGCCGATGCCGGCCGGGCGCTGGTGAGGTCAATGTCCGGGTGCCAGGTGTCCAGCATGAAGCCCAGCCAGGCATGGCCGGCGGCGCGCCAGCGCTGCTCCACGCTGCGCAGGTCGTTGATCAGCACCCGGTGCGGCAAGCCGCCTGCATGCTTCAGCGGGAAGCTGGCGCCGGCGCCGAACAGCTCGCTGCACTGCAGCCCCTGGTAGAGGCGCACCAGCGCTGGGCTGCGCGCGCCCAGCAGCATCAGCTGCACGCCAGCGGCGCGGCAGTGCAGGAACGCGGCCTTCATCAGCGCCAGCCTGACCAGCGGGTCCGCGCCCTGCGCCACGGCGAAGCGGGTCAGCTCCACACGTGAGCAGGCCAGCACCTCGGCCGGCATGGCCACGCTGTGCTCGATCTGCAGCGGGCCGCCGGAACTGTGCTGCAGCCGCATCGTGCCGACCGGTGTGCCGCTGCGCTTTTCCTCGCACAGCAGCACGCTGCTGTGCGCGTCGATGTCCATGTCGTCCGGGGCGAGCAGGGACTGCTGCAACTGCGGCAGGTGCCGGCCGTAAGCCCCGGCGCGAACGCTGCAGGCCGCCAGCAGGTCTTGCCGGGTGTGCGCGATGCGCAGGCGAAAACCGAGCAGCTGGACAGGGGCGGGTGTGGACATCCCCACCATTTCGGCCCCAATGCCCACAGGGTTGAAGCAGAGACGCATGGCAGTTCCCCCGCTGTCTCGCGCTTGGCGGCACGGTTCTTCCTGCGTCAGCCTGTCAGACCAGCCCGAAGACACGAGCGCGTCTGAGCGGGCGCGGTTCAGAATCCAGCCATCCCAACCCACCCGGAACATGCCATGGACGAGCAGCAGATCCGCTTTGACGACGGGGCCGCCTACGAGGATTTCATGGGCAAGTGGAGCCGGCTGGCCGGCGAGCAGTTCCTGCAGTGGCTGGCGCCAGCGCCTGGTCAGCGCTGGCTGGACGTGGGCTGCGGCAACGGTGCGTTCACCGAGCTGCTGTTGCAGCGCTGCGCGCCGAGCGCGGTCGAAGGCCTCGATCCATCGGAGGAACAGCTGCTGTATGCGCGCGGCCGCCTCGCCGGCCAGCCAGTCCAGCTGCAGCAGGGCAGCGCGATGGCGCTGCCTTTTGCCAACGCGGCCTTCGACGCCGCAGTGATGGCCCTGGTCATCTTCTTCGTGCCCGAGCCGGCCAGGGGCGTGGCCGAGATGGCGCGAGTGGTCAAACCGGGCGGCAGCGTGTCGGCCTACGCCTGGGACATTCTTGGTGGCGGTTTCCCTTTTGCCGTGCTGCAGGAGGAGATGGCCGCACTCGGCGTGCCGCCGCTGTGGCCACCGCGCGCGGACGCTTCGCGCATGGACGCGATGCGCACGCTGTGGACCGAGGCGGGGCTGGTGGCGGTCGAGACAAAGGAAATCCACGTCCAGCGCAGCTTTGACGACTTCGACACTTTCTGGCGCGTGGCCCAAAGCGGGCCGCGGCTGGCCCCTCGGCTGACCACGATGGCGCCGGCCGATGTCGAACGCTTGACGGTTCGGCTGCACGAGCGCTTGCGTCCGAACGCGGACGGCCGCATCCGCTGCAGCGCCAAGGCAAACGCCATTCGGGGCCTGCGACCGGCGGCGTGAACTTGGACGGGCGGCCCGCTCAGGGCGCTGCCAGCACCTGGGCCGTGGACTGCAGCTGGCCCAGCCGCGGCAGCACGTGGGCCATCGAGCCCTGGTGCGCCGCTTCTACCGGCGCGCCGCAGGCTCATGAGTGCAGGCGCTGCTGCAGCAGCAGACCGAGGACCTGTTCGTCACGCTGGATGCGCTGCGTGAATGCACCGCGCGGGCCGACCTGGCCACGCTGGCCGGCGAACTCTGTGGCGCGCTGGTGGCCTTCCGCGCGGCACATCCGTCCTTTGCCGTGCTGGTGGAGGACTCGGCCGGTGCCACCGGCCCGCTGGCCGCCGAGGTGCGAGGCCGGGTGCGGCGCTGGGTCATCGAAACGCTGGCGCCGCCCGCCACCGCCGCAGGCTTGAGCCGCCAGCGCTTGGCCGCCGTCGCGGCGGTCGTGCAGCAGGCTATGAAGGCGGCGAACCAGCTGAAGGCCGATGACCTGCCAGGCGGCGGCGCGCCCGCGCTGAAGGAGTTGGTGCTGATGCTGCGCTGCTACCTGGAGGTGGCGCTGCAGCCGGCCGGGTGAGCGTCCATCGGGCGAAGCGATGCACGGGCCATGTCGATTCAGGTCGGTCCTGAACGTCGTGTTGAGGAATCCGACGAGACTCAGCAAAGGAGAAGTCGACCATGATCCCCACCATCACCGCCTTTGAACGCTCGCCCGACCGCGGCAAGGGGCTGGCCCGTGACATGCGCGTTCGCTGGGCGCTCGAAGAAGCCGGCCAGGCTTACCAAGTTCGCCTGGTCTCCTTCGAGGCGATGAAAGCGCCAGCCCACCTCGCGCTGCATCCCTTCGGGCAGATTCCGACTTACGAGGAAGGTGACCTGGTCCTTTTCGAGTCCGCAGCCATCGTGTTCCACATCGCAGAGCGCCACGCAGGCCTGCTACCTGCCGATGCGGATGCGCGGGCCCGCGCCATCACCTGGATGTTTGCTGCGCTGAACACAGTGGAGCCGCCCATCCTGGACCTGCAAACCGCCAGGTTCGCGGAGGGAGACAAGCCTTGGTCCGAACAACGCCTGCCGCTGGTCAAGGACCGCATCCGCGTCCGGTTGCGTGAACTGTCGAACCGTCTGGGCGACGCCGACTGGCTGGACGGCGCGTTCAGCGCCGGCGACCTGATGATGGTCGCGGTGCTGCTCAGGTTGAAGCCGTCAGGCTTGCTGGACGAATTCCCCAGGCTGTCTGCCTACGTCGCCCGCGGCGAAGCCCGACCGGCCTACCAGCGGGCGTTTGCGGCGCAGTTGGCGGTGTTCACGGGGCAGTCGGCCGGCGGTTGACAAGGGCAGGGCTTGTGCCAGTTGACGCGCCCCCGCTACATGGCCGACGAGTTCGTTCAGCCTCCGGACGGGTTGGCGACCCAGTTCTGCAGCAAGAGGCCCGGCACCCGCTCGAACTCACCGATGTTGTTGGTGACAAGCGTAAGTCCCTCACTGCGGGCGTGGGCTGCGATGTGCAGATCGTTCACCCCGATGGGTCGCCCCACCTTTTCCAAGGCGCTGCGGATGGTGCCGTAGTGCAGTGAGGCCTTCGCGGTGTAGGGCAGCACCTCAAGCAAGCTGGAGAACTCTTCCACCACCGCCAGGTTCTGCGCGACTTTGGTGCTCTTCTCGGCGCCGTGGTAAAGCTCGCTCAAGGTGATGGCAGAAATCGCCATACGGCCAGCGTTTTCGTTGAATACGCCCATCACCTCGATCGGACGCCGCTTGATGACGTAGATGACGATGTTGGTGTCGAGCAGGTACTTGAGCATGACAGCTTCGACGTCAGAAGCCTTCGCGTTCGGCCTGCTGCTGCTCGCCACGCTCAGCCATGAAGTCCTCTGACGCCCGCGGTCCGTTCAGGAAGAACTCGTCCCAGGTGTGCCCTACCGGCGAGATGATGCGGTCAACGCCCCGGGCGCGCACCTGTACTTTCTTGACGCCTTCTGGGAGGCGAACGTCTGCTGGCAAACGCACGGCCTGGGACCGGTTGTTGGTGAAGACGGTGGTGATGCTCATTGCGTGGCACTTGAATGGGATATGGCGGAAGTATATGCCATCCGGCGGATGACGGATGTCAAGCCGTCGGCGGTCGCTGCTTCTGATGCAGTGCGGACAGTTCAGTCCGTCGCACGGTGGTCGCCAAGACCTTCAAACGCCGTCCACTTCTGCTCACTCGCCGCCGAAGCCACGGTCGCCTCGATGAACCGCACCCCGCGGGCGCCATCCTCTACCCGTGGATAGTCCGCCGCCAGCGGGTCGGCCGGCTGGCCGGCCAGGCGCGCGTGAATGTCTTCGGCCACACCGAGGTAGACGTTGGCAAACGCTTCCAGGAAGGCTTCGGGGTGGCCAGTCGGCAGGCGGCTGGCGCGGCGGGCGGATTCGCAGAGCCAGGGCGAGCCGCGCGTCAGCACGCGGCGCGGGGCGTCCAGCGGGGCGTGCACGAGCTGGTTTGGGTCTTCCTGGCGCCAGTCCAGGCTGCCTTCGCTGCCGAAGACACGCAGCCGCAAGTCGTTCTCGAAGCCGGCTGCGATCTGTGACGCCAACAGCACGCCGCGCGCGCCGCCGTGGAAGCGCAGCAGCAGGCTGGCGTCGTCGTCCAGCCGGCGGCCGGGCACGAAGGCGGTGAGGTCGGCGCAGATGCGGTCGACCGCCAGGCCGGTGACGGTGGCGACCAGGTTTTCGGCGTGCGAGCCGATGTCGCCCATCGCACCGGCAATGCCGCTGCGGGCGGGGTCGGTGCGCCATTCGGCCTGCTTGTTGCTGGCCTGCTCGACGCCCTTGGCCAGCCAGCCCTGGTGGTACTCGACGACGACCTTGCGGATCTCCCCGATCACGCCTTGCCGCACCATTTCGCGCGCCTGGCGGACCATCGGGTAGCCGGTGTAGTTGTAGGTCACGCCAAAGACGGTGCCGCGCTCGGCGACCAAGCGCACCAGGTCCTCGGCCTGTGCGCTGGTGTGCACCAGCGGCTTGTCGCAGACCACGTGCAGGCCGGCGTCGGCAAACGCGCGGGCGACTTCGTGGTGCACGTGGTTGGGCGTGACGATGCTGACCAGGTCGACGCGCTGCTCGGCCGGCAGGTTCAGCTCGTGCGCCAGCAGGTCTTGCCAGCTGCCGTGGTTGCGCGCGGGCGAGAGGCCCAGGTCGCGGCCGGAGGCAATGGCCTTGTCCGGCTGGGACGACAGCGCGCCGGCGACCAGCTCGTAGCGGCTATCCAGCGCCATCGCGGCGCGGTGCACCTGGCCAATGAAGGCGTCGCGCCCGCCACCGACCATGGCGTAGCGCAGCTTGCGGGGAAATGCTTGCGCCATCAGCCGGCCATTCCGCCTTGGGCGTCCCGAGCGAAGGCGGCGTCGAAGTCAACACCGGCGGGCGCGAAATCCAGCCGGCGGCAGTAGGCGGCGCTTTCGGTTGCGCCGTGCACGCGGTCCATGCGGCTGTCTTCCCATTCGACGCTGAGCGGGCCGGCGTAGCCCACGTCGTTGAGCGCGACGATCAGCGATTCGAAGTCGATCATGCCGCGGCCCACGCTGCGGAAGTCCCAGTTGCGGCGCGCGTCGCCAAAGGCGGTGTGGCCGCCGAAGGTGCCCACGGTGCCGTCGCCCTTGTGCCACCACACGTCTTTCATGTGGGCGTTGAAGATGCGCTTGCCGAACCTGCGGATGAAGCCGATGTAGTCCACGCCCTGGTAGGCCAGGTGGCTGGGGTCGAAGTTGAAGCCGAAGCGGCGGTGCTGCTTGACGGCCTCCAGCGCGCGCTGGGCCGAGGCGGTGTCGAACGCGATCTCGGTGGGATGTACTTCGAGCGCGAAGTCCACGTCGTGTTTTTCGAAGGCGTCGAGGATGGGCATCCAGCGGGTGGCGAAGTCGCTGAACCCGCGCTCGATGTAGGCCTGCGAGGTGGGCGGGAAGGCGTACATCGCATGCCAGATCGACGAACCGGTGAAGCCGGTGACGGTCTTGACGCCGAAGTTGGCCGCGGCGCGCGCGGTGTCCTGCATCTCGCGCGCGGCGCGCTGGCGCACGCCCTCGGGATCGCCGTCGCCCCACACATGCGGCGGCAGGATGGCCTGGTGCCGCTCGTCGATGCGGTCGCACACCGCCTGGCCGGTCAGGTGGTTGCCGATGGCGAAGCACTGCAGGCCGTGATCGGCCAGCAGCTCGCGCTTGCGCTCGACGTAGCGCGGCGACGCCAGGGCGGCCTGCACGTTGAAGTGGTCGCCCCAGCAGGCCAGCTCCAGGCCGTCGTAGCCCATGCGCTTGGCCAGCGGCGCAAGCTCGGCCAGCGGGAGGTCGGCCCACTGGCCGGTGAACAAGGTGATGGGTCTGGCCATGTGGGCGCTCCTGTAGTCGACTTAGAAAGGCGAGTCCGGGAAATAGAACTGCTTGGCGTTTTCCTTGGTGATCAGCACCGAAGGAATGATGGTGTTGGGCGGCAGCTTCTCGCCTTTCAGCCGCGCCTCGGCGGTGAGCTTGATCGCGTCGTAGATGAACTTCGGCGAGTACGAGACGTTGGCCTGGATCAGCGGGTTGCTGCCGTCCATCAGCGTCTTGACCATGCCCTTGGCGCCGGCGCCGCCGAAGACGATCTTGATGTCGCTGCGCTTGGCCTGCTCGATGGCCTTCAGCACGCCGATGGCCATGTCGTCGTCGGCCGCCCACACGGCGTCGATCTGCTTGAAGCGGGTCAGGAAGTCCTGCATCACCTTGAAGGCATCGTCGCGGTTCCAGTTGCCGGGTTTGGCATCCAGCAGCTTGATGCCTGGGTAGGCTTTCAGCGCAGCGTTGAAGGCGTCCATGCGCTCGTTGTCGATGGTGGTGGGGATGCCGCGCAGCGCCACGATGTTGCCCTTGCCGCCCAGCGCCTTGCCCAGGTACTCGCCGGGGATGCGGCCAAAGGCGGTGTTGTCGCCGGACACATAAGCGTCCTGCGCGGAGGTGTCGGTCAGCCCGCGGTCGACCACGGTGACATAGACGCCTTTGGCCTTGACCTGGGCGACCGGCTTGGTGAGCGCAGCCGATTCGAACGGGAAGATCACCAGCGTGTTGATCTTGGTGACGGTCACTAGGTCCTGCAGCTGGTTGGCCTGCTCGGGTGCGCCGCCGGCCGTCTTCACGGTGACCTTCATGCCCGGGTGCGCGGCCTCCAGGTCCTTCTTGGCCTGGTTGGCCCAGAAGACGATGCCGGCGGTGAAGCTGTGCGTGGCCGACGGGATCACGACGCCGAGGTTGACCGGCGCGGCTTGCGCCAGTGCGGCCTGGCCGACGAAGGCCAGGCTGGCAGCGGCGGCCAGGCCCAGCAACCGAATGCGTGCAGGGGTGCGGAATTTCATGTCATGTCTCCTGTTGTGGTTGGGCAAGACAGCCTTCTGGTGGCTGCCGAAGGGAACGAGAAAGAGGTGCCTGTGTGTCTACGGCCGGCGCCGCTGCGTGAACGCGACCGCGATGATCACGAAGCCCTGAACGGCGGCATTCAGGTACACGCTGATGATGTTGGTCAGGTTCAGGATGTTGCCGATGACCGAGAGCAGCACCGCGCCGATCACGGTACCCACCACGCTGCCAGCGCCGCCGCGCAGCGCGGTGCCGCCGACGATGACCGCGGCAATCGCCTCCAGCTCCCACAGCAGCCCGGTCGTCGGCGAGGCCGAGCCCAGCCGCGGCACGTAGAGCAGCGTGGCCATGCCCACGCAGACGCCCAGCAGCATGTAGGTCAGCACCTTGATGCGGTCCACGTTCACCGCCGCGTAGCGCGCGACCTGCTCGTTCGAGCCAATGGCCTGCACGTAGCGGCCGAAGGCGCTGTGGTTCAGGATCAGGCTGCCGATGACCGCGACCACGCCGAAGACCCAGACCGGAATCGGCACGCCCAGCCAGCTGGCGTAGTAGACGGGGCTGTAGACGTCGGACAGCGCGTTGTCCAGCGTGATGGCGCCGCCGTCGGCAAAGTAGGTCAGGTAGGCGCGGAAGATGCCCAGCGTGCCCAGCGTGACGATGAACGGCTCGATGCGGCCGCGGGTGATCAGCAGCCCATGCGCCAGCCCGAAGCCCGCGCCCAGTGCGACGGCGAACACCATGCCCGCGCCCACGCTGGCCAGCGGCGACCAGCCCTTGGCGGCCAGCGCGTTCATCAGCAGGATCATGCAGCCGGCGATCAGCGCGGCCATCGAGCCGACCGACAGGTCGATGCCGCCCGAGATGATCACGAAACACATGCCCACCGCGATGATGCCGATGAAGGCGGTGCGGGTCAGCACGTTCATCGCGTTGTCCAGCGAGGCGAACTCGCTGTTGAGCAGCGTGCCGGCGATGCACAGCAGCACCAGGCCCAGCACCGGGCCGATGCTGCGCAGCCGGTGCCAGTGGGTGCGCCAATCGCTGGCCGGGGTGGTCAAAGTGTTTGGGGTCACGGGGTCAAAAGAAAGCGCCGGGCCGTCCCAAGCTTTCTGGCTCCCCTCGGGGGGTGGGGTGGGCGAAGCCCGGCCCTTGGGGCGAGTGGACACCGGTGGCATGGGCGATCAAGGCCTCTTCAGTCAGGTGCTCGGCCTGCAAGGTGGTGGTGAGCCGGCCGGCTCGCATCACCGCTACGCGGTGGCACAGGCCGATCAGCTCGATCAGTTCCGAGGAGATGACGATCACGCCGCAGCCCTGCGCGGCGAGCTGGTGGATCAGCACATAAAGGTCGCGCTTGGCGCCCACGTCCACGCCGCGCGTCGGCTCGTCCAGCACGACGACCTTCGGGCCAGGTTGCAGCACCTTGGCCAGCGCCAGCTTCTGCTGGTTGCCGCCGGACAGCGATGAGGCGCGCAGCGACAGCGAGCCGGTGCGGATGCCGAACTCGCGCACCGCCTCTCCCAGCGCCTGGCGCTCCTGGTCCTTGCGCAGCCAGGGCTTGGCGTACTGGCGCAGGTTCATCAGCGTCAGGTTCTCGGTCAGGCCCATGGCCACGTGCAGGCCCTTGCCCTTGCGGTCTTCACTGAGGTAGGTCAGGCCCAGGTCGGCGGCCTCGCGCGGGCTGCGAAGGCTGACGGCCTGGCCGTCGATCTCGATGCGCCCGGCGCTGCTGCTGCGCAGGCCCAGCAGGCCTTCGAACAGCTCGGTGCGGCCTGCGCCGACCAGCCCGGCAAAGCCCAGGATTTCACCGGCCCGCACCTCGAAGCTGGCCTGCTGGGCCCAGCCAGGCACAGTGAGGTCCTGCACGCGCAGCCGCACCGGTGCGTCGACCGGCGGCAGCTGCTTGGCCGGGAACAGGTCTGACAACTCGCGGCCCACCATCAGGTTGGCCATCTGCGCGCGGCTCAAGGTGCGAGTGGCGGCGCGGGTGATGAAGCGCCCGTCGCGCATCACGACGACCTCGTCGGTGATGCGCTCCACTTCGTCGAGCTTGTGCGAGATGTAGAGGATGGTGGTGCCGCTGGCCTTGAGCTGGGCCATCAGCGCGAACAGGCGCTCGGTCTCGCCGGGCGTCAGAGTCGCGGTCGGTTCGTCCATGATCAGCAGGCGGGCGTTGCGCGCCAGCGCCTTGGCAATCTCGACCAGCTGTTTCTCGGCCACGATCAGCTGGCGCAGCCGGGTGTCCGGGTCGCGGTCCAGGCCCACGCGCTGCAGCACCGCTGCGGCCTCGCGCCGCATCGCCGCGTCGTCCAGCCAGCCGCCACGCTTTTTCTTCTCGTGGCCGAGGAAGATGTTCTGCGCAATCGTCAGGTCCTCGGCCAGGTTGAATTCCTGGTGGATCAGCACGATGCCGGCCGCTTCCGCGTCCCGCGAGTTGGCAAAGCGCACCGGCTGCCCGTCCAGGCACAGCTGGCCCGCGGTGGCCGTCTCGTAGCCGGCGGCAATCTTCATCAGCGTCGACTTGCCAGCGCCGTTTTCGCCCAGCAGGCCGTAGATGCGCCCGGCGTCCAGCGAAAAGCTGACCCCGTGCAGCACTTGCACCGGGCCAAACGCCTTGACGACGTCCTGAAACGAAAGCGCCAGCATGGGTCTCCTCGCGCCGGTGGGAGGCCGGTGCTTTGTGATTGAGGGCGATCCTATGAGCGCTGCTTCGGCCCAGCAAGACCGAAGTTTGACCAAATTCGGGTCGAAGTTGGCCGGAACCAGGTTCAGGTCAGCAGCGGACGCAGGCGTTCCTGCATCGCCAGCGCCGCCGCGCCGATCAGCCCGGCGCGCTCGCCCAGCGGCGTGTACTGGATCTCCAGGTGGCGCGTGGAGAGCGCCAGCGAGCGGTGGTAAACGCTTTGGCGCACCGCGGCGAGGAACAGCGGGCCGATGCGCTGGATGCCGCCGCCGATGAAGACGTGGGACGGGTTGTAGAAGTTGACCACCGAGGCCAGCATCTGGCCGATCAGCGCGCCGGAGCGCTGCACGATGGCGTGGGCTGCGGCGTCGCCCGCGCGGCTGGCCAGCGCCACGTCCTGCAGGCGCAGCGGCTTGCCGCTTTCCAATGCCTTGGCCAGTGGCGGGCTCCTGCCGGCTTCTGCCGCTTCGGTGGCGGCGCGCACCATCGCCGGGCCGGCGGCCATGGTTTCGACGCAGCCCAGGTTGCCGCAATGGCAGCGCGGGCCGTTCGGGTCCACGCAGATGTGGCCCACGTCGCCGGCCGAGCCGTTGGCGCCGCGGTAGACCTGACCGTGGCAGACGATGCCGCAGCCCACGCCGGTGCCGACCTTCACCACCAGGAAGTTCGGCAGTGAGCGGCCCAGCCGCCACAGCTCGCCCAGCGCCATCACGTTGACGTCGTTGTCGACGAACACCGGCGCGCTGAAGTCGGCCTTCAGGTCCTCGCGGATGGCGTAGCCGTCCCATTCGGGCATCAGCGGTGCGTTCACCAACTGGCCCAGCCCGAAGTCCACCGGCCCCGGCACGCCGATGCCGATCGCAATCACATCCGCCGCCCTGGCGCCGCATTGCTGCAGCAACTGCTTCATCAGCGCGCGAATGCGGGCCAGCAGCAGGGCCGGGCCGTCGCGCACATTGGCCGGTTCGCTGTGATGCGCCAGCAGCGTCAGGTCCGGCGCCAGCACGCCAACTTCAACGCCGGTGGCGCCCATTGCGACCGAGATCAGCACGCCCAGCCGGCGGCTCAGCCGCAGCGTCTGCGCCCGCCGCCCGCCGGTGGCAACCTGCTCCTCGGTCGTCTCGATCACGCCTTGTGCCAGCAGCCCTGCGACCGCCGCATTGGTCCGGCTTTTCGAGAACGCGGCCTGCCCAGACAGCGCGTCACGCGACAGCCCGCTCGACCAGAAGATGTGGTCGAGCAGCGCGGTCTCGTTGCGGGAGAGCTGCCAGCGTTGCATCGCGGCGCATCATATCGACGCAGCCCGAGCGCGGGTCGCTGCGTCGCCGGCTTCCGGCGCGGCGCCAGCCAGCGAGCGGCAAGCCGCCGCCAGCGTGGGGTGGGCGAAACGGTAGCCCGCCCGCAGTGCCGCAGCGGGTGCCACGGCCTGTCCTTCCAGCAGCAGCGACATCATCTCGCCGCCCAGCCAGCGCAGCGGTGCCGCCGGCATGCGCAGGTGCACGCGCCGGCCGTGTGCGGCCGCCAGTGCCTGCGCGAAGCCGGCCTGGCTGGGGCACTCCGGTGCCACGGCGTTGACGGCGCCGCGCAGCGCAGGTGTGTGCAATGCGAAGCGCAGCAGGCCGACGGCGTCGTCCAGGTGCAGCCAGGGTGCTGGCTGCCGGCCGCTGCCCAGCCGCGCGCCCAGGCCCAGCCGCGCAGCGAGGTCTTGCAGCGGCCAGGCACCGTCGCCACGGCCCAGCACCACACCCAGTCGCAGCCGCACGACGCGCAGGCCCAGCGCTTCGGCGCGTCGGGCTTCGTGTTCCGCTGCCACGCAGAGATCCGAAACAAATTGACCCGGGCGCGGTGACGCGGTCTCGTCCAGTGGCGCTTGGCCTTCGCCATGCATCGAGCCACCGTTGAGCGCCACACCGTAGAAGCCCACCGCAGACGCGGCCACCAACACCTCGGGCCGCTGGTCCAGGCGTCTCACCAACGCCAGCAGCGCTTCCGTCAACACGGTGCGGCTGTCGACCAACTGGCGCCGGCGCGCGGCTGTCCAAGGCAAGCCCAGCACGCGAGCCCCGGCCAGGTGAACGATGGCGTCTAGCCGGGTTTCGGCGGGCAGGGTGTCCAGGCTGTCGATCACCGTGACCGCAGGGTCCAGCAGCCCGCGGGCCTGCAGCAGGTCGCGCGACAGCACGATCACACGCGTCCCTTCGCCGACCAGCCGCGCCACCAGCGCGCTGCCGACAAAGCCGGTGCCGCCAGTGACCAGCACCGTGCGCGGCCCATTGCCGGCCGATGGGCGGATGGGCGAGGGCGCATGCCGGGCGGCGGCCAGTTGCCGCCCGGTGGCACGCAGCGCCAGCAGGTTGCGCAGCGACCAGGCCAGCACTCCCACGGCGAAGGCGCTGAAGACCAGCGAGGCAAAGCCGTGCTGCACTGGCACCAGTGCGCCGGGCAGAAGGGCCCAGCGGGCGAGCAGCGGCAGCATGAGTGCAAGGAAGGCGCCGTACATGGCGGTCAGCACCGTGTGCAGCAGGCGCTCCAGCGGCGGCAGCTTGCGGGTGCGGTCCTCCTCCAGGAAGTCGGCCAGCGTGATGAACAGCTCGGCCAGCAACAAGGCAGCCAGCAACCAGGCCCACCACCCGCGCACTTCCAGCCAGGCGACCACCAGGAAGAGCAGGCCGTAGAGGGCCTCGCGCGCGGCGTGCAGCGCCAGCTCGCGTCGGGCGCCCAGGCGCTGCGGCAGCCGTGCTTGCAGTTCGTGGTGCCAGAGGTTGTCGAAAGCCCCAAGCAAGGCCTGCGCTGCGAGGATCAGAAAGAGGGCAGTGGTCATGGCAATGGTGTCGGTTGGTGTGGTCAGGCGGTGGCGGAAATGGACGGGGCCGGCGGGTCGGTGAACACGCCGGTCTGGTGGAAGGTGCGGCCCCACAGCGCGTGGCGCATTTCCAGCGTGAAGCGGAAGCGGCCCTGGCCCAGGTCCTGGTGGCTCACGCGGCAGGTGCCGGGTGTGAAAAGCGTCGGAACCGGCAGCCGCCAGCGACCCAGCATCCACTGGTAGCGCCGGCTTTCGAAGACCAGCGAGCCTTCCTGCTCGAAGACCGCCAGCGCCATGCCCAGGCCACCATCGGTGCGCTCGAACAACTGGCCGCCCTCGCCACGCGCCTTGGTCGAACGGATCTGCATGGCGGCACGGCCAGGCAGGGCCAGGCGGCGGGTCCAGGTCACGCCGCCGTGACCGTTGGCCTGCACATGCACGCTGGCCGGCACCGCGGCCGCCTGGGTGGCGCACAGCGGCGAGCCCATCAGGGCCGACAGCAAGGCGAAGACGCGGCCGATGCGCGAGCACTGCAGGTCCAGCGTGCCGACGTAGGTGACAGCCTCATGGCCTGCTGAAAAGCGGTGTCGCACGGCAGCTGGCAGGCGCTGCCACGCAGCGGGGCCGAGCAGCGCGGCGAGGTCCAGTGGCGCGGCGTGGCCGGTGAGTTGGGGCGGGGCGAAGGTGGCGGCTTGCATGATCTGTCCATCGCAGGTTCGGGGCCTGCCGCCATGGCTTGTCTAACCCGTTGATTTGATTGGAATTTGCAACTCGATCTGTATACTTCGGATACAGGTGATCCAGCCCGGATCGTCAACTGCGTTTACAGGCGGTGATTGGCTTGACGGTGTTGCACGGCGTGCTGGCGTTTGCGTTGGTCCAGACCTTGTTTTTGGCGGCATTGCTGTGGGTCTGGGCCAACCGGGTGGCTGGCGCGCGGCTGCTGGTGTTGTTCCTGTTTGGCGTTGGCGTCTGGGTGGTGGGCAACGAGTTGCCGAACTGGGCCGGGCCGCAGTGGGCATGGCTGTCGATCCCGCTGGTGGCCACGGCGCCGTTGGTGTCGGCGGTCTTCGTGCATTTCTGCGTGGTGTTCTGCCGGGCCGGCTGGCCGCGTGGCTGGCTGGTCGCGGCCTATGCGCTGGGCGGCGGCTCGATGCTGTTTGCGCAGGTGGTGCAACCGGGCTACCTGATCCATTCGCCGCCGCTGGGCTATGTGCCCGTGCCCACACCGGCGGGCGTGCTGGCCAGCGTGGCCTGGGTGGTGCTGGGCTTGGCCGGCCTGACGGTGCTGGCGCGTGGCTACCTGCGCGCCCGTGGCCCTGAGCGCGGCCAGATCGCCGCTGTTGCCGGTTCCTGCTTCTGGGGTGCGCTGTGCCTCACCGGTTACCTGATGGCGGCGATGCGGCTGCCCGTCATGCCGTGGCCGTTGTATGGGCTGCCAGCGCATTCGCTGATCCTGGTCTACGGCGTGCTGCGCTACCGGGTTTTTGTCGTCAACGCATGGGCGCGGCGGGCGCTGGCCTGGGCGCTGCTGCTGGCGCTGGGGCTGGGCGTGGTGGCGTTGACGCCGCTGCTGCCGTTCGAATCGCGCTGGTTGGGCGGCCTGGCGGTCGCGGCCAGCTGCCTGGCGCTGAACGGGCCGATTCGTCGGGTGGCTGAGCGGCTGGTGTTTCCGGGCGGCCAGGTCTCTGCGGCCGACCTCGCGGCCTGGCGCGAAGCGCTGCGGCCCGCCGACAGTGAGGTCGCGCTGGCGGCGCTGGCCAGCGGCCTGCTCGGCCGGCGCCTCGGCCTGGTGGTGCCGGTGGCGGTGGGCGAGGACATGCCGGCCCCGCCAGCAGACGCGCCCGGCCTTTGCTGCCGGGCTGACGGCACGCACGGCTGGCACTGCGAGTTGCCGGGCTGGGACGCCGCGCCGCCTGGCCCGCGACAGGTGGCCGAGCTTTTCGGCAGCGTGCTGGCCGAAGCCGCCGAGCGCCTGGCCCAGGCCCAGGCCCTGACGCAGCGCGAGCGCGAGCGCCAGTTGCAGGCGAGGCTGGCCGAACTGGGCGCGCTCGCGGCGACGGTGGCCCACGACATTCGGAATCCGCTCAACATCATCTCGATGGCGGTGGCCGGTGCGCCGCAGGCCACGCGGCGGGAGGTCTCGGCGCAGGTCGGCCGCATCTCGCACCTGGCCGCCGATCTGCTGGACTATGCCAAGCCCTGGCAACTTGCGCCCACGCGCTTCGACCTGGCCGAGCGCCTGCGTGGCTGGCTGCTGCGCTGGCCGGGTGTGTCGCTCGGCCCGGGGCTGGCGCAGCCGCTGTGGATCGAGGCAGACGCGCGCCGCCTGGAGCAGGCGGTGAGCAACCTGCTGGCCAACGCGGTGAGCGCGGCTGGCGAGGCGGAGATGGTGGCTGTGCCGACGCGGGTGGAGATTGCCGCCGAGGTCGACGCGCGGGGCGTGTGGCTGCACGTCTGCGACGAAGGACCGGGCGTGCCGGCAGAGATCCGCGAGCGCCTGTTCGAGCCCTTTGCCTCGCGCAGCCCGGGTGGTACCGGGCTGGGCCTGGCCATCGTCGCGCGTGTGGCTGCGGCGCATGGCGGCTCGGCCGCGCTGACCGCGCGCCCGCCCTGGTCCACCTGCTTCACGCTGCACCTTCCCGTGACCTTGCCCGCGAGCCCGTCATGAACGAGACCCCGGACTTCGGCTCCCTGCCAACGGCCGGCGGCCGCGTGCTGCTGGTGGACGACGAGCCTGCGTTCCAGCGCCTGGGCGGCGCCTTCCTGCGCGACCTGGGCCACCAGGTCAGCGTGGCAGGGGACGGCGAGCAGGCGCTGGCTGCGTTCGAGCGCCAGCGGCCGGAGCTGGTGTTGCTGGACCTGGCGATGCCGCCCAGCATGGACCCGGAAGCCGGGCTGGCGCTGATCCCGCGCCTTGCCGGTGTGCCGGTGGTCGTGCTGACCGGCCATGGCGAGCACGAGCTGGCGCTGCGCGCCGCCGAGCTGGGGGCCTGGGACTTCCTCACCAAGCCGATCGAGCCGGACATGCTGCGCTTTGTCGTCGCCCGCGCCCTGCGCCAGCAGCGCCTGGACATGGAGCTGCAGCGCCTGCGACAGCAGGCAGCGGGCGACGAGATGGGCTTGATCGGACCCAGCTCCGCGATGGCCGCGCTGCGCGCGATGCTGCGCCGCGTCGGCCCCACGACGGTCAGCGTGCTGGTGCTGGGCCCGACCGGCACTGGCAAGGAACTGGTGGCACGTGCGCTGCACGCGTGCAGCCCGCGCGCGGCCGGGCCGTTCATGGCGCTGCACTGTGGCGCGCTGTCAGCAGAGCTGCTGGAGAGCGAGCTGTTCGGCCACCTGCGTGGCAGCTTCACCGGGGCCTACCGCGACCAGCCAGGCCTGGTCGAAGCGGCCGATGGCGGCACGCTGTTCCTCGACGAGGTCGGCGAGATGCCGTTGGCAATGCAGGTCAAGCTGCTGCGCTTCCTGCAGGAAGGCACCTTCGTGCCGGTGGGCGCAAGGCAGCCCAAGCGGGCACAGGTGCGTGTGGTGGCGGCCACGCACCGTGACCTGGAGGCCATGGTGGCCGACGGCAGCTTCCGCGAAGACCTGTTCTACCGCCTCAAGGGCGTGGTGCTGCGCACGCCGGCATTGGCCGAGCGACCGGCCGATGTGCCTGTGCTGGCCGCGCGCTTCCTGCAGCGGGTGGCACGGCAGGCCCGGTTGTCCGCCGAATCGCTGGCCTGGCTCACGGCTCGCGCCTGGCCCGGCAACGTGCGCGAGTTGCGGGCGGTAGTGGAGTCAGCCGGCGCCTTGCTGCTGCCCGGCCAGGCGCAGGTGGACGCGGCCTTGCTGCAGCTGGCCAGCGGCGAGATGCCGGCCGAAGGCGAGGCCGCCGCGGCCATCGGCGCCGACGAGGCGCTGGGCGCGCTGGACGCGGCGGTGAACGAACTGGAGCGCCGCCTGATCCGCGACGCCATGGCCGCCGCCCGTGGCAACCAGTCCGAAGCCGCGCGGCGCCTGGGCGTTTCGCGCGTCGGGCTGATCAAGAAGTTGGCGCGGCTGGGCTTGCGCTGAGCGTTTCGCCGCAGCCTCAGGGCACCGGCGAGCTGAGGTACAGCCGCGTCATGCGGACGATTTCCTGTGTGGCGGTTTTCAGCGAGACGCCGCTGGGCCGGGTGGCGACCACCGCGTGCACCAGCGCGTGCAGCGCGTGCATCAGCATGTAGACCGCCAGGCGCAGGTTGGGCACGCGCACCTGGTCCGGGTAGCGCGCGAGCAGGTGGCCCATCTGCTCGGCAATGCGGGCTTCGGTTTCTTCATGGCTGCTCAGCATGTCCAGGCCCGCAAGCTGCGTCTCCAGCACGCGGTGCAGCCCGGCCTCCACGCGATGGGCCTCGACCACGCCTTCGATGATGAGCTGCAGCGCTTCGTCGAACGGCAGGTCTTGCGACAGCGCGAAAGCGCGGTCCATGACCTCGTCCATCTGGCGCGAATGCCGGTCGTGCAGCGCGGTGATCAGCGCGTCCTTGTTCGGGAAGTACTGGTACAGCGAGCCGACGCTGACACCGGCGCGTTCTGCCACCAGGTTGGTGTTGGCCGCCGCATAACCGCGCTCGACCAAAACGCGAGCCGCGGCGTCCAGGATGGCCGTGACGGTGGCCTGCGAGCGCGCCTGGCGCGGCGCCTTGCGTGGGGAAACGGCGGTTTTCATCGACGGACTTGGTGGGCGAGAAATGCGAGTTGGAAATACGAGCAGGAACTCGCATAGTGTGGGCCTGTGCCCGGGGTGGCGTCAACACGATTGACGGCCGCGCCGGGTGCGAACGTGAACGACCCCGCACTGGACCTGACATGCCCGCCCGCCCCTACACCCTGTTCATGCTGCTGAAGGCCACGACCCGCTGGCTGGCGCTGGAGGCCGAGCAACGGCATGCGCTTGCCGACGACGCGATGGCCGAGATCTACAACCGCTTCCCCTCGGTGCGGCTGCGCTTCTTCAACGCCGGCGCCTTCCATGGCCGTTGTTCGGACGTGCTGGTGTGGCACACCACCGACCTGCCGGAATACCGTGCCGCAGCGGACACGCTGCGCGCCAATCCCTTCCTTTCCGAGGCCCATTTCGACGTGCTGGACGTGATCCCCAGCGTGCCGGACGACTGGCGAGAATACGAATGGAACGGCGGCCAGGCCTGGGCCTGATCAGCCTTTGCTGAGCGCCAGCACCTGCGTCAGCGACATCGTCGCACCGGCGCGCCAGGCTGCTTCGGTGGCCGGCCAGCCGATCTGCAGCGCCACCAACCAGCGCGTGCGCCGTGCCTCGCGGGTGTCTTCCGGACCCAGCATGCCAAAGCGTTCGGCGAAAAATGCCTGCGCGAAACCCATCACGGTGGCGGCGCGTTCGGGCTGCCGCAGGTGGGCCAGCGCGCGTGGCAGGTTCCACAGGCCGTAGAACAGCTCGCGCCAGGCCAGCGCCTTCACGGCTTCTTCCAAGCAGGCATGGAAGGCCTGCAGCGCTTCGGCGTGGCGGCGCAGGTCGCCCAGGCAATAGCCGCGCACGCTGAGCGTGAAGCACAGCAGGCGCGACTGGCCGAGCGCGCGCGCCTCGGCCTCCACTTCGCCGAGCAGCACCAGTTGCTCGGCCACGCGGCGCTGGAAGCCCAGGTTGATGGCCAGCGCGATGCGGCCTTCGTTGGCGCGCAGCCGGTTGCCGCTGCCGGTCCACAGCGCCAGCACGCGGCGGCGCAGCGGTTCTGCACCGGCATGGTCATTGCGGTTGCGCATGATCAGCGAGGCCTGCAGACCCAGCAGCCGGGCGTGCAATGAATCGGCCTTCACCGCCTCGGCGGATTGCAGCGCCGCCAGCAGCCAGGCGTCGTCCTCGGCCATGGGCTGGCCCACTCGCATGCGCACCCGCAGCGCCCAACCGACAGCCCAGGCGGGCAGCGGCTCGGGGCGTTGGTCGACGAGGTCTGCGGGCAGTTCGGGCGCTTGCGCGACCTGGGCGGGTGTGCCGATCAGTGCCAGCGCCGCGTCCGCATGCGCGAGTGCGGCCACGTGCAGTCCGGCCTCGAAGCCGTGCGCGGCGAGCACCGCGTGGCCCAGCAGGCGCAGTGCGGGTTCGGGCGTGGCCTGCAGCGCAGCTTCCAGTGTGGCCAGGCCGGTGGCGGGCAGCGTCAGGTCGGTCAGCGCCGCACGGTGGGCCCAGACGATGGCCCAGGCCTCTGCTGCCTGCACGTCGTGCACGGCGCTGGCCAGGGCCAGCAGCAGGTTGGGCAGTTCGTGGCGCAGCCGGGCCAGGTCAGGCGTGGGCCCGTCCAGCGTGGGCAGGTGGCACAGCCACTGGCGGTGGCGGCTGCGCCAAGCGGCACGCTGGGCGTCGTCGAACTGCGCCGCGGCGTATTCGCGCACCGTTTCGTAGGGTGTGAAACGCGGCGGGCGCGCGGCGTCGCCGGGTGCTTCGTGCATGACGATCAGCGAGCTGGCGACCAGCTCGTCCAGCGTCTGCTGCACACGGGCCGGCGAGGCTTCAGGTTCGGCCACGGCGCGTGCTGCCGCCGCGTCGCAGCCGCCGTCGAACACCGCCAGCGCGGCCAGCAGGCTGCGCTGGCCGTCGTCCAGCAGGCGCCAGCTCCAGGCGATGACTTGCAGCATCGAGGCATGGCGGGTGTCGGCCGCACCGCGTGGGCCGGCGCGCGCCAGCAGGGCCAGCGTGTCGCTGCTGGCGCGGCCGAGTGCGACCTGCGTGCGGGCACTGTCCAGCAGTTGCACCCACTGGGTCGGCGGCGTGCTGCGCACCCGCGCGGCTGCCAGCTCGATGGCCAGCGGGTGGCCTTCGAGCAGCCGCACCAGCTCGCCAATGGCCGCGGCGTTCTGCGGGTTCAGGTGGAAGTCGCTGCGGCGTTCGCGGGCGCGGTCCACGAACAAGGCCACGGCGGGGTTGGCGACCATCTGCTCGGCGCTGTCTCCCGCGGCGGGCAAAGGCAGCGGCTCGACGGCCAGCAGCTGCTCGCCGTCCACGCCCAGCACCTGGCGCGTGGTGGTGACGATGCGCAGCGTCGGCAGCGTGGCCAGCAGCTCGGTCACCAGCTCGGCGGCCGGCTGCGCGACCTGCTCCAGGTTGTCCAGCACCAGCAGCGTGGTGCGCCCGGCGAGGGCCTGGCGCACTTGCTCAAGCGGTTCGGCGGCATGGCTGTCCAGCTGTAGCGTGATAAGCAGCCTGTCCACCAGCTGGGCTGCATCGAAACACTGCACCATGGGCACGAACAGCAGCCAGCCGGGCCAGTCGCCACCTGCCTCGGCCAGTTCACGCGCGCCTTCCACTGCCAGTCGCGTCTTGCCGCTGCCACCGGGGCCGACGATGCTGACCAGGCGCTGCCGGCGCAAGGCCTGGCGCAGCCGCTCGCGTGCAGCGGCCATGCCGAAGGCAGGGGTGAGATAGAGCGGCAGCGCGGGGGTCCAGGGTGCAGGCAAGGGCGCGGGACCGGTGGGCACCGGGGCCGCAAGCCTTGCTTCCGGCAAGGCCTCGGCCAGTGCGGCCAGGCGCATGCGCTCGTCGTCCACCCAGTCGTCGTAGAAGCCGGGGAGCAGCTCTCCGCGGTACAGCGCACGTGCGGCCTCGAAGCGGCCGGCGCGGCAGTCGGCCTCGAACTGCAAGGCGTCGCAAGCGAACGCGCCGGGCGCTGCGCGCAGGTGCTGGCGCTCGGTAAGGATCACAGTCCCGCCGCCAGCTTCCAGCAGCTGCTTGAGCACCGACAGCGTCTGCCGCAGCCGGTTGCGTCCCACGTCCAACGCCACGCCCGGCCAGAGCAACTCGACCAGTTCCTCCCGCGCATGCGCCCGCTCGGGCCACAGCGCGAGCCGAGCGAGCAGCGCCGCCGCCGCGCGGCTGGGCAGCCGGATCAGCGTGCGCTGGCCGTCCTGCAGCGACAGCTCGCCCAGCAGCCGCACCTGCCAGCGCGCGGCGGGCAAGGCTGGCGAGAGGGGCACGGGCGGCGGGGACACTGGGACAAGGCCGTCAGTTCTTCTTTTCGCGCGTCAACACCACCAGCGGCACGACGATGGGCGACAGCACGATGGTGTAGAGCAGCAGCACGCCATCGGTCGCCACGGTGACCGGGGTGGACAGCGCGCCGGCCACGCGGTCGCCGGTGGACTGTTCGGCCGTCACCTCGATCACGTAGCGCTGGTTCAGCTTCTCGGTGGCGCGGGCGCTGACCAGCGTGCTTTGCAGGTAGCGCTGGCCGACCAGTTCGCCGCGCAGCACATGGGCTTCGGGGTTGGCCGGGTCTGCGCCGCGAATGAAGCCCATGCTGCGCGCGGCGTCCTGCTCGGCGGGGGTGATCAGGTTGTCGATCTGTAGTGTGTAGTGGCCGCGGATCTTGCCCTTGGCGTCGACCCGGAAGCTGGACAGAATGCCCTTGCTGCGCGCATGCAACGGCGAGGCGAGCAGGGCCAGCAGGCCGGGCGGTGCGTCGAAGATGTAGTGGTAGCCGCTGCCGATGACGACGATGTTCTTGCGGTCCTGCGAGATCAGCAGTGAAGAGATGGTCTCGGTGTAGCGCACGACGCTGGTGCCGCTGTCGGGCGGCGGTGCCGGGGTGGCTGCTGGCTTGGGCGGGTCGCCTGCGCAGCCGGCGAGGGCGCTCAGGCCGGTGCCCAGGCAGGCAGCGGCGCCCAGGGTCAGGCGTCTGCGGGTCAGGAACATCGGGTCGGTCTCCTCGCGCGGGCTGTGGGTGCGCCGCTGTGCATGGGGGTGTCACCAAAAGCGTACCAGAGCAAAACGGCGCGGCCGTGGCTTTGCGCAGCGCTGGCTGTCCCTGGTCAACAATCTGGCGCGTCGCCACTTCCCGTTGCCTCCCATGCCCCGTTCGTTTCCCTGGCGCTTCCTGCCCTTTTGTTCCCTGCACCGCCTGGCCGCGGCAGCCGGGCTGGTGGCGGCCGTGTTGCCGGCTGGCGCAGCAACCAGCTGGCCCAAGCCCACGCTGGCCGAGCAGAGCGGCTACCTGCGCACCGGGCGCTACGAAGAGGTCGAGCGCCTGTGCGCGGCCTGGCAGCAGGCGCAGCCCAAGGCGGTACGCTGCATCCGCTTCGGCCAGACGCCCGAAGGCCGGCCGATGCTGGCGCTGGCCATCTCGCAAAGCGGTGCGCTGACGCCCGAGGCAGCGCGCCAGCGCGGGCTGCCGGTGGTGCTGATCCAGAGCGGCATCCATGCCGGCGAGATCGACGGCAAGGACGCCGGCTTCCAGGTGCTGCGCGAGGTGCTGGCCGGGCAGGCCGCGCCGGGCGCGTTGAAGCATTCGGTGTGGCTGTTCGTGCCGGTCTTCAACATCGATGGCCACGAGCGCTTCGGCGCCTGGAACCGACCCAACCAGCGCGGCCCGGAGGAAATGGGCTGGCGCACCACCGGCCAGAACCACAACCTGAACCGCGACTACCTGAAGGCCGACGCGCCGGAGATGCAGGCCATGCTGGGCCTGGTGCGCGACTGGGACCCGCTGGCCACGGTGGACCTGCACGTGACCGACGGCGCGAAGTTCGAGCACGACGTGGCGGTGATGGTCGAGCCGGTCAACGCCGGCGACCAAGCGCTGCGCAGCGTGGGCCGCGCCTGGCGCGACGGCGTGATCGCCGACCTGGCGCAGCAGGGCTCGCTGCCGCTACCGTTTTATCCCAGCTTCGAGGTGGAGGACGACCCGGCCTCCGGCGTGCGCGACAGCGTCTCGCCACCGCGGTTTTCCACTGGCTATTTCCTGCTGCGCAACCGGCTGGCGATGCTGGTCGAGACCCATTCGTGGAAGGACTACCCGACGCGGGTGCGGGTGACGCGCAACACCATCGTATCGGTGCTGGCCCGCATCGCCGAGCATGGTCAGGCCTGGTTGAAGATCGCGCACGAGGCGGACGAACGGGCGGCGAAGCTCGCCGGCCAGCCTGTGCCCCTGGACTACGCGGCCACCGACAAGGCGCGCATCGTGCCGTTCCGCGGCTATGCCTACACGCGCACGCCGTCGGACATCAGCGGTGCGCTGATGACGCGCTACGACGAGAACAAGCCCGAGGTCTGGCAGCTGCCGCTGTACGACGAGGTGTTGCCAAAAACCGTGGTCAATGCACCTGGCGCGGGCTACCTGGTGCCGGCCGCCTGGGCGGCCACGGTGGCGCGTTGGCTGGACCTGCATGGCGTGCGTTACCAGCGCCTGCCTGCCGGCTGGGCCGAAGCGCCCACCAGCACCTGGCGCAGCGAGCAGCCGAAGTTCGAGGCCACCTCCAGCGAAGGCCGCCAGCGGCTGAGTGCGCCGGGCGCCTGGCGCAGCGAGGCGCGCAGCCTGCCGCCGGGCTCGCTGTTCGTGCCCATTGCGCAGCCTGCCGCGCGGCTGGCCATCGCGCTGCTGGAACCGCAGGCGCCGGACGGGCTGCTGGGCTGGGGCGTGTTCAACAACGCCTTCGAGCACAAGGAATACATGGAGCCCTATGTGGCCGAGGAGGTCGCCCGCGCGCAACTCGCGGCGGACCCGGCGCTGGCCCAGGCCCTCCAGCAGAAGCTGGCCAACGACCCGGCCTTTGCCGCCAGCCCGCAGGCCCGGCTGGACTTCTTCTACCGCCGCCACAGCAGTTGGGACGAGCGTTACGGCCTGTACCCGGTGCTGCGCGTGGACCAGCCGCCGCCGGCCGCGAAGCTGTGACGCTGCCGCCGCTCAGTGCGGCCGAGCTGGCCGCGCCGCTGGTCGAGCGTGAGCGCACGGCGCAAGTCTTTGCTCAGCTGCAGCAGGCGCTGGCGGCGCGCGGCCTGGCGCTGCGCGCACCGCCGGCCGAGCCGCAGACCTGCTGCGGCCGCGGCTGCAATGGCTGCGTGTGGGAAGGCTTCTACGCCGCGGCGGGGTATTGGCAGGAACAAGCGCTGGCGCTGCTGGCGGGTGCATCTGCGTCGGTTCACAAATGAACCATATTTGCATAATGGTTCTATTTTGAACTAAGCTGCGCCCATTGCTGTTGCCCCTGAGCGCCATGCCTGCCAAACCCAACGCCGTCTCGCTCGCCGAATCCCCGTCCGCCTTGCCGGCCGTCGATTCACCCGCCACCGCGGCCGCGGTGCTGGCGGTGTTCTTCCGCATCTCGGCCGAATGGGGCTTGAGCCCGGCCGAGGAGCAGGTGCTGCTGGGCGTGGGCAAAACGACGCTGTTCGCCTGGAAGGCCGGCCGCGTGAAGACCGGGTTGGACGCGGTGGTGCTGGAGCGCCTGAGCTACCTGCTGCGCATCTACTCGGCGCTGGAAATCCTGCTGCCAGTGCCCGAGCGCGCGCGGGCCTGGCTGAAGAAGCCCAACAGCGCGCCCTTGTTTGGCGGCGGCACCGCGCTGCAGCGCCTGCTGGCCGGCCAGGTGGGGGACCTGATGCTGGTGGCGCAGTACCTGGACGCGCAACGCGGCGGAGACTTCTCGTGATGGAGGCTGGCTATCCGGTCCTGGCCGCGCTGGGCTGGAACCCCTGCTACCGGCTGATTCCCAGCCGCTTCCCGCCGGTCAGCCTGTTCGACCGCGTGGCCAGGCCCGAGGAACTGGACGCGGTGTTTGCGGTGCAGGCGCTGACTAACCCGCGGCTGCGCCAGGAAGTGGGCGACATCCAGCTGGTGGCGCCGGAAGACCGGGTGAGCGGCGACGGCAGCACGCCTGTGATGGCCGCGTTCTGCCACCTGAACCCGGGAGGCAGCCGCTTCTCCGACGGCAGCTGGGGCGCCTACTACGCGGCCGACTCGCTGGACGCCGCGGTTGCCGAGGTCTGCCACCACCGCACGCGCTTCCTGCAGGCGACGCAGGAGCCGGCCGTGGAGCTGGACCTGCGCTGCTACGTGGCCGACGTGGTGCAGCCGCTGCACGACCTGCGTTCGGCGGCCTTTGGTGCCGTGCACGACCCCGACAGCTACACCGCCTCGCAGGCCTTGGCGCGGCGGCTGCGCGCCGAAGGCTGCTGGGGCCTGGCCTACCGCAGCGTGCGCTTCGAAGGCGGCAGCTGCGTGGCGCTGCTGCGCCCCAAGGCGCTGGCGCTGCCGGTGCGCCAGGGGCCGCACATTGCGCTGCAATGGGACGGCGAGCGCATTGCGAGCTGGTACCGTAAGTCCGAGCTGCGTAGCCTGGCGCCGCTGGCGAAGGATTGAGGCCCTGGTGCTTCAGCCGCCCAACGCGTCCAGCGGCAGCTGCAGGTAGCGCAGGCCGTTGGCCGCCGGTATGGGCAGTTGGCCGGCGCGGATGTTGACCTGCAGTGACGGCAGGATCAGCACCGGCACCTCCAGCGTGGCGTCCCGGGCCTGGCGCAGCGCGACGAACTCGGCCTCGCTGCGGCCGCCGCCCACGTGCAGGTTGTGCGCCCGCTGCTCGGCCACGTTGGTCTGCCAGCGCGGTTCGCGGCCGGCCGGCGGGTAGTCGTGGCAGACGAACAGGCGGGTCTCGGCCGGCAAGGCCAGCAGCCGCTGGATGGAGCGGTAGAGCTGGGTCGCATCACCGCCGGGAAAGTCGGCTCGCGCGGTGCCCACGTCGGGCATGAACAAGGTGTCGCCAACGAACACCGCGTCGCCGATCTGGAAGGCGATGTCAGCCGGCGTGTGGCCCGGCACGGCCAGCGCGCGGGCGGTCAGTTCGCCCACTGCGAAAACCTCGTCGTCCTCGAACAGGTGGTCGAAGTCGCGGCCGTCCGGGTGGAAGTCCGGCCCCAGGTTGAACAGCGGCGCAAATGCGGCCTGCACGCGGCGGATGGCCGCGCCGATGGCAATGCGTCCGCCCACCTGTGCCCGCACCCAGGGCGCGGCCGAGAGGTGGTCGGCATGCGCATGGGTTTCCAGGATCCAGTCCACCTGCAGCGCCTGCGCCTGCACCCAGTCCACCAGTGCCTGTGCCGAGTGCGTGCCGGTGCGGCCGGACTTGGCGTCGAAGTCCAGCACCGGGTCGACCACGGCGGCGCGGCGGGTGGCCGGGTCGTGCACCACGTACGAGACGGTGGCCGTGGCCGGATCGAAGAAGGCTTGCACGACGGGCGATGCGGACTTGGACATGCGGTGTCTCCATGACAATTTACAAAACAATGATATATTCAAATACATAATGAATACCGGCGCAGGGGTTTGCGCTGGCTCAAACCCGGGTGAGTTCGTGATGTCTGTCGTGTCCCGCATCGATCCCCAGCGCCTGCGAGGCGCCGCGGCCGAAGCCGTGGCTGCCCTGAAGGTGCTGGGCAATGAAGACCGCCTGCTGCTGCTGTGCGAGCTGTCGCAGGGCGAGCGCAGCGTGAGTGAACTCGAAGCGCGGCTGGGCATTCGCCAGCCCACGCTGTCGCAGCAGCTGGGTGTGTTGCGCGCAGAAGGCGTGGTCAGCACGCGGCGCGATGGCAAGCGCATCCATTACCAGGTGGCCGATGCGCGGTTGCTGGAAATCCTGGCGGTGATGTACCGCCTCTACTGTCCCAAGGAGTAAGCCTCATGCACATCGACTGGTCCTCCTTCACGCCCTGGCCCGCGCTGGCCGGTGGCGCCCTGATCGGCCTGGCCGCTGCGGCCATGGCCTTGCTGCTGGGCCGCGTGGCCGGCATCAGCGGCATCCTCGGCGGGCTCTTGCGCCCGTCGCCGGGAGAGAGCCGCTGGCGGCTGGCTTTCCTGATCGGGTTGTTGCTTGCGCCCTGGCTGGTACGTGCGGCGGGGGCAATGCCGCCATTGAAGATCGAGGCCTCCAGCGGGTTGCTCATCGTGGCCGGCTTGCTGGTGGGCGTGGGCACGCGCTACGGTGCGGGCTGCACCAGTGGCCATGGCGTCTGCGGGCTGTCACGGCTCTCGGGGCGCTCGCTGGTGGCCACGCTGGTGTTCATGGCCGCGGGCTTCGTCACCGTCGCGCTGGTGCGGCATGGCGGTGTGCTGTGAACCGCATCCGCATCCTGTTGGCCGCACTGGCATCGGGCCTGGTCTTCGGCCTGGGCTTGATCGTCTCCGGCATGGTGCAGCCGGCCAAGGTGCTGGGCTTCCTGGACCTGCTGGGCGCCTGGGACCCTTCGCTGGCGCTGGTGATGGGCGGCGCCATCGCCGTGGGCCTGCCCACGTTCGCCTGGGCCAAGCGCCGCCAGGCCGGGCAGCAGGCCAGCCTGCTGGGCGAGCCCATGCGCTTGCCAGAAGCGCGCCAGATCGACCGTCGCCTGGTGCTGGGCAGCCTGCTGTTCGGCGTGGGCTGGGGCCTGGCGGGCCTGTGCCCGGGGCCGGCGCTGGTGGCGCTGGGCGCGGGCAGCGGGCCTGCGGCGCTGTTCGTGCTGGCGATGTTGGGCAGTATGGGTTTGTTCGAATGGCTGGAAAGGCGACGGCGTCCATGAAGCCTATGGCGTGCCGCGCATTTGCGATACATTGCGGGACATGAAGACCGCCACCATTCCCTCCGTCCGTGTCGAGCCCGAATTCCGAGCCGAAGTCGAGGCGGTGCTGGGAAAGGGCGAGAGCTTGACCGAGTTTGTCGAAGCGGCGCTGCGCGCGAGCGTGGAGCGCCGCCGCCTGCAGTCCGAGTTCATCGCCCGCGGCCTGCGCTCGCGCGACGAAGCGCACCGCACCGGCGATTACGTCGCGGCCGATGTGGTGCTGGAGGGGCTGCAACGCAAGCTCGACGCGGCGCGCGCCAAGGCCAAGGCAGCCAAGACCGGCAAATGAGTGCCCCAGACCTGCCGCCTCGCGTCAGGCCCCAGAACAACATGCAAGGGGGACGAGAAAACTTGGGACGGCCCGGCGTTTCCTCATGAGCTTCACCGTTCGCCTGACGCGCGAGGCCGAGGCGGACCTCGGGCGCCTGTTCGATTTCGTGATCGAGCGCGAACTGGCGCGCGAGCTGGAAGGCGAGGGTGGCGACCTTGCACTGGCCGAGCGGGCACTGTCGGCCATCAGGGCAGGCATTGAGACGCTGAAATCCTCTCCGTTCACCTGCCGCAAGGCGGGCCGCGACCCGTTCTTGCGGGAGCTGGTGATCTCGTTCGCACACGCTGGCTACGTGGTGCTGTTCGACATCGAGGACGCCGCGAGCGTGTTGGTGGTGGCGGTGCGGCACCAGCTTGAAGACGACTATCACTGACCCAACGGGTCGCGCGGGTTGTCCCGATGCGGGGCAACCCTTGCGTAATCTCGCGTCTTACAACTTGCATCCAAGTTGCATAACCTGCGGGCCTCGCAAGGAAACGCCGGGCCGCCCCAAGTTTCCTTGACCCCCGCGGGGGGCGGGCTGGGCTCAGCCCGGCCCGGGGGCCCTCCATAAGAGAAGCACCGGCAGGAGAGAGGCATCCGTGGATTGCATTCTGGAAACGCGCCAGCTCACCAAAGAATTCAAAGGCTTTGTCGCCGTCAACAAGGTGGACCTGAAGGTTCGTCGCGGCAGCATTCATGCATTGATCGGCCCGAACGGCGCCGGCAAGACCACCTGCTTCAACCTTTTGACCAAGTTCCTCGCGCCGACTTCGGGCACGATCCTGTTCGACGGCGGGGACATCACCAAGGAAAGCCCGGTGCGCATCGCGCGCCGCGGCGTCATCCGCTCGTTCCAGATCTCGGCCGTGTTCCCGCACCTCACCGTGCTGGAAAACGTGCGCGTGGCGCTGCAGCGCCAGCTGTCCACCTCGTACCACTTCTGGCGCTCCGAGCATTCGCTGGCCGACCTGAATGACCGCGCGATGCACCTGCTGCGCGAGGTCGACCTGGAGCGCTTTGCGGCGCTGGAGGCGGTGGAGCTGAGCTACGGCCGCAAGCGGGCGCTGGAGATTGCCACCACGTTGGCCATGGCGCCCAAGCTGATGCTGCTGGACGAGCCCACGCAGGGCATGGGCCTGGAAGACGTGGACCGCATCCGCGCGCTGATCAAGAAGGTTGCGGCGGACCGCACGGTGCTGATGGTCGAGCACAACATGAGCGTGGTCTCCAGCATTGCCGACACCATCACGGTGCTGCAGCGTGGCGCGACGCTGGCCGAAGGCCCATACGAGGTCGTCTCGAAGAATCCGGCGGTGATCGAGGCCTACATGGGCTCGACCCAGACCGAACTCGTGGGCGCGCACTGAGATGAGCAAGACGCCCTTCCTCGAAATCCGCGGCCTGCAAGGCTGGTACGGTGAGTCGCATGTGCTGCATGGCGTGGACTTCCACGTCGATGAAGGCGAGGTCGTGACGCTGCTGGGCCGCAATGGCGCCGGCCGCACGAGCACGCTGCGCGCCATCATGGGTTTGATCGGCAGCCGCAAGGGCTCGATCAAGGTCAAGGGCATCGAGACCATGGGCATGGCCACGCACCGCATCGCGCGGCTGGGCGTGGGCTATTGCCCGGAGGAGCGCGGCATCTTCTCCAGCCTGTCGACCGAAGAGAACCTGATGCTGCCGCCCACCTTGGCAGAGGGCGGCATGAGCGTGCCGCAGATCTACGAGATGTTCCCGAACCTGAAGGAGCGCGCCGGCAGTCAGGGCACGCGGCTGTCGGGCGGAGAGCAGCAGATGCTGGCGGTGGCGCGCATCCTGCGCACCGGCGCCAAGCTGCTGCTGCTGGACGAAATCTCCGAAGGCCTGGCACCGGTCATCGTGCAGAAGCTGGCCGAGATGGTCACCTCGCTGCGCCGCCAGGGCTACACCATCGTCATGGTGGAGCAGAACTTCCGCTTCGCCGCCCCGCTGGCCGACCGTTTCATGGTCATGGAACACGGCCAGGTGATCCAGTCCTTCACGCAGGCCGAACTGCCCTCGCGCCTCGAACGCCTGCACGAATACCTCGGCGTCTAAGAACGCATTCAGTTCCCATGGAGTTACAGGAGACCAAGATGAAGAAAATCAAAGCCATCACTGCCGCAGCTGCTTCGCTCTTTGCACTGGGCGCCGCGCAGGCCCAGGTGTCGGGCGATGTGATCAAGATCGGCTTCATCACCGACATGTCGGGCCTGTACTCCGACATTGACGGCCCCGCTGGCGCCGAGGCCATCCGCATGGCGATTGCTGAAGCCGGCGGTGCGGTGGCCGGCAAGAAGGTCGAGCTGCTGGTGGCCGACCACCAGAACAAGGCCGACGTGGCCGGCGCCAAGGCCCGCGAGTGGTTCGACCAGCAGGGCGTGGACCTGTTGATCGGCGGCACCAACTCGGGCACCAGCCTGGCCATGGCCAAGGTGGCGGCCGAGAAGAAGAAGCCGTTCATCGCGGTGGGCGCCGGCACCTCGGCGCTGACCAATGAACAGTGCACGCCCTACACCGTGCACTGGGCCTACGACACGATGGCGCTGGCCAAGGGCACCGGCGGCGCGGTGGTGCGCGCGGGCGGCAAGAGCTGGTACTTCCTGACGGCCGACTACGCCTTTGGCGCCGCGCTGCAGAACGACACCAGCAACGTCGTGAAGGCCGCAGGCGGCTCGGTCGTCGGCTCGGTCAAGCACCCGCTGTCAGCCAGCGACTTCTCGTCCTTCCTGCTGCAGGCGCAAGGCAGCAAGGCGCAGATCCTGGGCCTGGCGAATGCCGGTGGCGACACCATCAACGCGATCAAGGCCGCCAACGAATTCGGTGTCACCAGCACGATGAAGCTTGCCGGCCTGCTGGTCTTCATCAACGACATCCACTCGCTGGGCCTGAAGATGACCCAGGGCATGTACCTGACCGACAGCTGGTACTGGAACAAGGACGCCGAGACGCGGGCCTGGAGCCGCAAGTTCTTCGAGAAGATCAAGCGCATGCCCTCGTCGCTGCAGGCGGCCGACTACTCAGTCGCGAGCAACTACCTGGCCGCCGTCAAGGCCACCGGCTCGGACGACGGCGACAAGGTGCTGGCCCAGCTGCGCAAGACCCCCATCAACGACGTCTTCGCCAAGGGCGGCACCATTCGCCCGGACGGCCGCATGGTGCACGACATGTACCTGATGCAGGTCAAGACGCCGGACAAGTCGGTCGAACCCTGGGACTACTACAACGTGGTCGAGACCATCAAGGGCGATCAGGCGTTCACCACCAAGGCCGAGTCCAAGTGCGCACTGTGGAAGTGACCCACCCCCGAGCGGCTGCGCCGCTCCCCCTCAAGGGGGCGGCACCAGCGGACCGGCAGAGCCGGATCCGCGGCGCCCGCTTGGTTAACGCGGCCTGAGCCACGCGAGAAGTCGATGGAAATCTTTGGAGTTCCCCTGCAGGCCTTTCTGGGGCAGTTGCTGCTCGGGCTGGTCAACGGCTCGTTCTATGCCGTGCTCAGCCTGGGCCTGGCGGTCATCTTCGGCCTGCTGGGCATCGTCAACTTCGCCCACGGCGCGCTCTACATGATGGGCGCGTACGTGGCGTGGCTGCTGATGGAGAAGTTCCAGATCGGCTTCTGGTGGGCGCTGATCCTGGCGCCCATCGTCGTCGGCGCGATCGGCCTGGTGATCGAGCGCACGCTGCTCAAGCGGCTCTACAAGATCGACCCGATCTACGGCCTGCTGCTGACCTTCGGCCTGGCGCTGATCGCCGAAGGCGTATTCCGCGACCAGTTCGGCGTTTCGGGCCAGCAATATGCGGTACCTGAATTGCTGCGCGGCGCGACCAACCTCGGCTTCATGGTGCTGCCGAACTACCGCGCCTTCGTGGTGCTGGCCTCGCTCATCATCTGCCTGGGCACCTGGTTCATCATTGAGCGCACCCGGCTCGGCGCCTACCTGCGCGCCGGCACCGAAAACCCGGCGCTGGTGCAGGCTTTCGGCGTCAACGTGCCGATGATGGTGGCGCTGACCTACGCGGCCGGCGCAGGCCTTGCGGCTGTGGCCGGCGTGCTGGCCGCGCCGGTGATCCAGATCACGCCGCTGATGGGCAGCAACCTGATCATCGTCGTCTTCGCGGTGGTGGTGATCGGCGGCATGGGTTCCATCATGGGTGCCATCCTCACGGGGCTGCTGCTGGGCCTGGTCGAAGGCCTGACCAAGGTGTTCTATCCGGAGGCCTCGAACATCGTCGTGTTCGTGATCATGGCCATCATGCTGATGATCCGCCCGGCCGGCCTGTTCGGCAAAGAGAAGTGAGCCAAGAGGCTGAGAGTCTTTCGAACATGCCCGCTCATCACACCATAAGTCTCCCGCTCGTCGTTGCAAATGCTCGCCATGGCCTGAACCATGGCTGTGCTTTGCGCCTAGATCGGAAACCTTCTGGCGCGCTGCTCTGGCACGCCCGAAAAACTCTCAGCCTCTGATGCAAGCAAAAATTCCCACCACCCGCAGCAGGACCTTCTCTCACGAGATCTCCCGCTGGACGCCCGCGCGCCTGGCCTGGGGCCTGGGCCTCGTGCTGCTGGCCATCGCGCCGTTCATCGGCCTGTACCCGGTCTTCATGATGAAGGCCATGTGCTTCGCGATCTTCGCTTGCGCCTTCAACCTGCTGCTGGGCTTCACCGGCCTGCTGTCCTTCGGCCATGCCGCCTACCTGGGCAGCGCGGCCTATGCCACCGGCTGGCTGGTGACCAGTGCCGGCTGGCCACCCGAGCTGGGCATCCTCGCCGGCATGGCGGTGGGCGCCGGCATCGGCCTGCTGGTCGGGCTGATCGCCATCCGCCGCCAAGGCATCTACTTCGCGATGATCACGCTGGCCATGGCGCAGATGGTCTATTTCGTCTGCCTGCAGGCGCCGTTCACCGGCGGCGAAGACGGGCTGCAAGGCGTGCCGCGAGGCAAGCTGCTGGGCTTCCTGTCACTGGGCAATGACCTGGTGATGTACTTCTTCGTGCTGGCCGTGTTCATCGCCGTCTTCCTGTTCGTGCTGCGCGTGGTGCACTCGCCCTACGGCCAGGTGCTCAAGGCCATCCGCGAGAACGAACCCCGCGCCATTTCGCTGGGCTACGACGTGGACCGCTACAAGCTGCTCGCCTTCGTGTTGTCCAGCGCCCTGGCCGGCCTGGCCGGCTCGCTCAAGACCCTGGTGCTCGGCTTCGCCACGCTGTCCGACGTGCACTGGAGCCTCTCCGGCGAAGTCATCCTGATGACCTTGCTCGGCGGCATGGGCACCTTCGCTGGCCCGGTCGTCGGCGCCATCACCGTGATCGGCCTGCAAGACATGCTCGCCGACCGCGTCGGCTCCTGGGTCACCGTCATCATCGGCGCCACCTTCGTGGTCTGCGTCGTGGCTTTCCGGCGTGGGTTCGTGGGGGAACTGCTGGCTTGGCAGCAGCGGCGCAAGCCGAAAGCACAAGGCTGAATCCCCGTTTCGGGACGTTTCGCCGGGCTTTCAGCCCATTCGATGGCATGGCTTGCGAAGCCTGCCAACGAGAACGCCGGCGCCCTCGGCGGTTGATCACGGGCAAATGACGGGATTCACTTCTTGCGTCATTGGCTTTGCGCACGTTTGGGTTCAGCGGTTGCAATTCCCAAACATCAATGCCGGGTAGGCTCAACCATTCGACGGCGGCATGGTTGATGCTTCCCGCCAGCGCCTGCAACGTCAGGTTGCCGTTGGCCAGATCGTGGCTACACGTCTGGACGGGGTTGATCCGTGCGAGCGAGTGGTCGGGAGTTCCTTCGAGCGAATGAGGCGGAATGAAAAATCTGGTGCGCACATTCAAACTTTGGGTCCGTTTGAATATCTTGAAAACCGTCTTCCTGTCCATTAGAAAGAAGGCTGGCTGCATCAGGATCTATCCAGATGTCCACATTCACGTCGCCTCCACGTCGTCCATTTCTGGCACAGGAGTGCTGCGTCTGGGACCAAAATGGAGCGGACTGAGGTACTTGGCTTCCGAAATTCACCTTGCCAAGCATGCCAAGCTGATCGTCAATGGGCGTTTTGCGCTGTATACCGGCTTTCACCTGTCCGTGTCGGAAGGCGCCACGCTTGTCCTGGGCGAAGGTTATGTGAACAACAAATCGACGATTGATTGTTTTTCATCCATCACCATTGGCAATGGGGTGGTGATATCCAAAGGTGTCACCATTCGCGATAGCGACAATCACGCCATCGATGGCGTCAAGGAAATCAGTGCGCCGATCGTCATCGGAGACCATGTATGGATAGGCATCAACGCCACCATATTGAAAGGCGTGAGCATTGGAAATGGCGCTGTGGTCGCCGCAGGCGCGGTGGTAACGAAAGACGTGCCCGCCAATGCACTGGTGGGGGGCGTGCCCGCCAAAGTCATCAGGGAAGGCGTGAGCTGGGAATGAGCTGTTCGGAGTGCCAAGTCGTGAACCAGGCGTCTCTTGGCGGCCGGGGTGCCAGTGCCGAAGCCCGAAGCTCAATCTGCCTGTGAATGGTTCTGGCACAGCAGCTTGCCCTCGGCCACAGGCACCGCTGCGGCTTGCACATCGACAGGCGCCTTGGTCAGCAGCACGCCGTTCTTGGCAGCCACGACCTCGGCCATGATGGACAGGGCGATTTCGGCGGGGGTTTTGCTGCCGATGTATAGGCCGGCGGGGCCGTGCAGGTGGGCGAGGGCGGTGTCTGGCAGGTCGAAGTGTTCGCGCAGGCGGTCGCGGCGCTGGGTGCTGTTGCGGCGGGAGCCGATGGCGCCGACGTAGAAGGCCTGGGACTGCAGCGCGTCGATCAGGGCCAGGTCGTCGAGCTTGGGGTCGTGGGTCAGGGCGACGACGGCGGTGCGGGCGTCGGGCTTGAGGCGCAGCACCAGGTCGTCCGGCATTTCGTGGCTGAGGGTCACGCCGCTTGTCATGCCACTCAGGTGCCAGCTGGCGCGCTGCTCCTCGCGCGGGTCGCAGACGATGACCTCGAAGCCCACGGTCAGCGCGATCTGGCTCATGTAGCGGGACAGGTCGCCAGCGCCGATCAGGATGAGGCGGGCTTTCGGGCCGAAGCAGGTGATGAGCTGCTGTTCGTCCAGGCGAGGCGGGCTGTCTGGCGCGCCTGCGCGCAGCATCACTTCACCGGTTTGCAAGTCCAGCACGCGTTCGATGCTTTGGCGCTGCTCGCAGGTTTGCAGCAGCTCGGCCAGCCGGCTGCGTGCGGTGACCGGTTCCAGCACCAGTTCCACCGTGCCGCCGCAGGGCAGGCCGAAGCGGTGGGCCTGGTCGGCCGAGATGCCGTAGCGCAGCACGGCGGGCACGTCGCTGGCGCATGCGGCCTGCACGCCGCCTTCGCGGATGCGCTGGACCAGGTCGTCCTCGATGCAGCCGCCGGAGACCGAGCCAACCGTTTCGCCGCGCGCGTTGATCGCCATCAACGAGCCCGGCGGCCGCGGCGAGGAACCCCAGGTCCGGGCCACGGTGACCAGCACCACGGCCAGCCCGGTGGACTGCCAGCGCAGCGCGCTGCGCAGCACCAGCGTGTCGAGGTCGTCGGTCGTGTTGTGCGGTTCCACCGGAGGGCTCAGGCCAGCTTGAAGGGCAGTTCGCGAATCGGCTTGCCGGTCAACTTTGCCACGGCATTGGCAAAGGCCGGGGCCAGTGGCGGCAGGCCGGGTTCGCCCATGCCGGTGGGCGGCTCGGCGCTGGGCACGATGTGCACGGCGATCTCGGGCATCTGGGTGATGCGCGGGACGACATAGTCGCCAAAGTTGCTCTGCTCGACCACGCCGTCCTTCAGCGTGATGGCCGCACCGGGAAGGCACATGGACAGGCCCATCAGCGCGGCACCCTGGACCTGCGTCTCGACGGTGCGCGGGTTCACCGCCAGGTTGCAGTGCACGCCGGCCGTGGCCCGGTGCAGCACCGGCTGACCGTCCTTGACCGAAGCCTCGACGACATAGGCCACCACGGTCTGGAAGGACTCGTGCACCGCCACGCCCCAGGCGCGGCCGGCGGCGAGCTTCTTCTTGCCGTAGCCGCTCTTGTCCACCGCGAGCTGCAAGGCGGCCCGGTAGCGCGGGTGCTTGTCGCCAAACTGCTGCATGCGGTAGGCGACAGGGTCCTGCTTGTTCGCACGGGCAATCTCGTCGATCAGCGTCTCCATCACGAAGGCCGTGTGGGTGGAGCCCACGCTGCGCCACCAGAGGACGGGCACGTTGACCTTGGGATGGTGCGCGGTGAGCCGCATCGGCAGGTCGTAGGGCTCGCGCATGCCTTCCACGCCCGTGCTGTCGATGCCGTTCTTCACCATGAAGGCTTCAAACGGCGTGCCGGTGACGATGGACTGGCCGACGATCACATGGTCCCAGGCCAGCACCTTGCCCTGCGCATCCAGGCCGATGCGCGCCCGGTGCAGCTGCGCCGGCCGGTAGTAGCCACCGCGGATGTCGTCTTCGCGGCTCCACAGCGTGCGCACCGGTGCGTCCAGCCCCGCGCCGCGCGCGGCCTTGGCGATCACGCAGGCCTCGTAGACGTAGTCGCTGGTGGCAATCGCCCGCCGGCCGAAACCGCCGCCGGCCATCTGCACGTTGACCTTCACCTGCTCGGGCTTGAAACCCAGCACGCTGGCGGCCTTCATGCCGTCCAGGCCCGGCATCTGGCTGCCCATCCACAGCTCGGCGCCATCTGCGCCAATGCGCACGGTGCAGTTCAGCGGCTCCATCGGCGCGTGGGCGAGGTAGGGGAACGAGAACTCGGCCTCGATCTTCCTGGCCGCACCGGCCAGCGGCGCCATGTCCGCTTCGTAAAAGTGCGGGCCGGGTTGCCCTGCCAGTTCGCGGTATTGCGCCAGCAGCTTGGTGCTGTCAACTTTCTCCACGCCGTCGGTGTTCCAGGTCACCTTCAGGGCGTCCCGGCCCTGCTTGGCCGGCCAGTAGCCATCGGCCACGATGGCCACGCCCTCGGCGCCGCGGTCCAGCGGCACCCGCAGCACCGCCTTCACGCCCTTGATGGCGCGCGCGGCGCTGTCGTCCAGCGTGGCGATCTTGGCGCCGAACACCGGCGGGCGCTGCACCACGGCCGTGAGCTGGCCAGGCAGGTGCATGTCAATGCCATAGTCCTGGTGGCCGCTGCTCTTGGCCTTGGCGTCCAGCCGGGTGGTGGCCTGGCCAATCAGGCGGAAATTCTTCGGGTCTTTCAGCACCACCTTCTCGGGCACAGGCTGCGCCATGGCCACCTGGGCCAGCTCGCCGTAGCCCAGCTTGCGCCCGTCCGGCGCAATGACTTTGCCCGCGGCCGTGCGCAGGCTGGCCGGGTCCAGCTGCCAGCGCGCGGCGGCCGCGGCCACCAGCATGGCCCGCGCACGGGCGCCGAGCTCGCGGTATTGCGTGAAGCTGTTCTTGATCGAGTTCGAGCCGCCGGTCAGGTGCAGGCCCATCACCGGGTCGACATAGGCGCCGTTGTTGCTGCCGTGGCGGCTGCTCACCTTGGCCCAGTCGGCATCGAGTTCCTCGGCGAGGATCATCGGCAGTGCGGTCTGCACGCCCTGGCCGAAATCGAGCCGGTTGATGATCACGGTGACCGTGCCGTCGGTGGCGATCTCGACGAAGGCCGAAGGCTGCTGGGTCGGCGCCAGCGGCTTGGCTGCAGTGGCGTCGGCCTGCGCCAGCCCCAGGGTGGGAAAGGCGCCCAGCGCAAAGCCGCTGGCGCCGGCCAGCTTCAGGAAGCTGCGGCGCGGCAGCGTGGTGGGCGCGTCGGCTTGCTGGCGGTTGAGGATTTCCTGCAGCGCACGCGGCAGTTCGTGGCGATGAGCTTCGGTCAGCATGGGGAATCCTCCTTCAGGCGATTTGCTTGGCCGCATCGGCCACGGCCGCACGGATGCGCGCGTAGGTGCCACAGCGGCAGATGTTGCCGGCCATGGCGGCGTCGATCTCTGCCGCCGTGGGCTGCTTGCCCTTGGGCAGCGACTTCAGGAAGGCCGTGGCGCTCATGATCTGGCCGCTCTGGCAGTAGCCGCACTGGGCCACGTCATGCTTGACCCAGGCCGCGTGCACGGCGGCGCCGACCTTGTCGCTGCCGTTGGTGATGGCCTCGATGGTGGTGATCTTGCCGCTGGCGGCGGCCGAGATCGGCGTGATGCAGGAACGGATGGCGTTGCCGTCCAGGTGCACCGTGCAGGCGCCGCACAGCGCTGCGCCGCAGCCGAACTTGGTGCCGGTCATGCCCAGCGTGTCACGCAGCGTCCAGAGGATGGGGGTGCTGGGGTCGATGTCGACCGTGTGCTCCCGGCCGTTGACGTTGAGCGTGTTCATGAGCGGTTCTCCAAGAGGTATAGGGGCGAGGGCTGGGGCGGGCACCTGCGTGAGGGGGCGCGGCTTCACCGCCGCCTCATGCTGAAGGCGGTGGTGCCCCAGGGTCGGCGCAACAGAGTGTCCCTGTTTGGCCGGGATGGCAATTGCCGTTTTCGACGCTTGACTTGCCTGATCCGACACATCTTCGTCAAGAATGGGAGGCCGCGCCTGGCCGGCATTAGAGTGCGTACTGGCCGCCCCCGTCGTCAGTCTCAGCCACAGGGCATGTTCGCGACGTGGTCATTCTGTTCTACCCCGGCACATCGCCGTGCTGATCGAATCGATGTCCATCGATACCCTGGCCCATGAGATCGGGCGGATTGCCCAAAATGACGGCGAGCGCACGACAGCGCTGCCCTGCCTGACGCTGTATCGACGCAGTCTCCACTCCGAACCCATGCCTTGCATCTACGGGCTGGGGCTGGGTGTGGTGGCGCAGGGTGCCAAGCAGGTGGCGTTGGGCGAGGAAGTGATCGCCTACGGGCCCGGTCATTCGCTGCTGACCACGGTGGACTTGCCCGTGGTGGCGCACATCACCCGGGCCGGCGCTGCCGAGCCCTATCTGGGCCTTTGGCTGGCGCTGGATGCGCGCGCGCTGGTGCAGGTCGCGGCCGAACTGGACCTGCCGCCGGTGGCGCGCGAGCACTCGCCGCTGGCCATCTCCCGCTGTGCGCTGGAGGCGCCGCTGCTGGAGGCCTTGATCCGCCTGGTGCGGCTGCTGCACGAGCCCGCGCTGTTGGCACCGCTGGCGCCGCTGGTCCAGCAGGAAATCATGGTGCGCTTGCTGTGCGGCCCGCATGGCCCCTTGCTGCGGCAGCTGGTGGCTGCCGGCTCGCCCAGCCACCAGGTCGCCCGCGCGCTGGCCTGGCTCAAGCAGAACTTCACCCGCGACGTGCTGGTCGACGAGCTCGCTGCCCGCGTGCACATGAGCCCCTCGACCTTCCGCCAGCACTTTCGCGGCCTGACCGGCATGAGCCCGGTGCAGTACCAGAAGCAGTTGCGCCTTCAGGAGGCGCGGCAACTGATGCTGAACCACGATCTGGACGCCAGCAGCACGGCAGTGCGCGTCGGCTACGAGAGCGCCTCGCAGTTCAGCCGCGACTACAGCCGCCTTTTTGGCGCCCCACCGCAGCGCGACATCAAGCGCATGCGCGAGCAGCCGGTGGGGTGAGAAGCGTCGGGCGAGCCAGGCGCTCGCCCGCGTTACAGGCTCCCCCAGTTTTCGCATCGCCTGCGCCGCTCCGTAGCGCCGATCTTGCGCCACCCGGTAGACCAGCCTTTACCCGAACGACAAGCGCGGCAATCAATCCGAGCCCGCCACCCCGCAGCATCTCCAACCAAGCTTGGCGGCACGGTGCCGCGATGGAGAAGCCGCGATGGAGAAGCACATGCGCAAACTGGGAAGACTCGGCGCCGCCTGCCTGGTGGTGATGGCGTGTTGGTCGGTAGCGGGCTGCGGATGGCCCTTCGGGCCCGGCGGGCCGGGTGGTGGTGGCCGGGCAGGTGGTCCTGGCGGACAGGGTGGGGGCCCCGGCGAGCAGGGTGGCCCGCAGCAACGCTGAACACCCCCTATGGAATGCGGAGCCTGCAGCGCGTGGGCGGCGGCTCCGGCACCACGTTGCACACCTCGAAACCCTCCGGCTTGGTGGCGCCGCGCGCCGTGCGATACGGTCCAAAGCACTCGATGCTCTCGGCATACAAGCGCTGCCAGGTCTCGCAGTCGGTCTGGTCGTTGGGCAGCTGTGCGGGGCGCTTGCCCGCAGGCTGGGACGCAGCCGGGGCGGTGCCCGCCACCGCCGGCTGCCGGCGATCCTGCTCGGCCGCCAGCGCGGCAGCCTTGGCCTTCTCCTTCTGGGCCCGCTCCTGCGCTTCGCGCTGCTGCTCGGCCGAAGGCGGGCTGGCCCACATCTCCACAGGCTTGGCCGTGCGGCGGTACTGCTCCGGCACCACTTCGCCGTAGTGAACCTGCCCGTTCTCATCCACCCAGCGGTACACCTTCGCCGCCATGGCGCCAGCCGCGGCGAGCAGCAGGGCCGTGGCCGTGAGGGCAGCGAAAACAGCGCGAAGGTGGTGCATGGCGGGAGCGATTATGGTCGGCCCGGTGCGGCGGAGAAGGCGTCGCGCTAGGGATAGATCTGCCGATCGCGGTCAGTTCTCCCATCTTTCCGTCTCATCCCGCCTCGGTGCTTGGTCAATGCGGACCAGGAGGTGGAAAGAGACAGGTGCTGCCCTGGCATGCGCGTGTTTCCAAATGGCTCGGCGCCTCAAATCCAAGCGGATGGGAAATGGGAGGCCTGACCCTCGACTCAGCATGCGTGCCAGGCGGTGGGGCGGAGAGGGTGGTATTTCAGCAGCCTGCTAGGGGGCGGCCGCTGTGGGCCCTCAATGGCCTCAATCCGGTGATAGCGTCCCGCCGATGCTGAATGCCACTTTGCCTGCTGCGGCCGCTGAGTTTTCATCGCGGCCTGATCTTGAGACGCTTGCCGCTTGGCTGGATGTGGGCCAGGCCCAGTGGGTGATGCCCTGGTTGGACAGCCTGCGTGCGGCGGCCGATGTGCCCGCGCAGTTGGTGCTGGTGCGTGCGCTGCGCCAGCTGGGGGCCGATCGGGCCGGCGATGCACTGGCCCTGTGCCTGGGCCGCGCCCACCCCACTGACCCGGCAGCAGTGCTGAGCATGCTTCGCGTCGTCCATGGCAATCAAGGGTCTTATGCATTCTGGCGGCTGGCCCAGGGCAAGGCACCGGCGGATGACGCCAGCCTGGTGGACCGGGCCGGCTGGCTCAGCCTGCGCGGCTGCTGGTTGGCCGGCGTGCGTGACGACACAGCGGCCATGGCCAGCCAGCGCCAGGCCCTGGCCCTGTGTGCCGATGATCCTTGGCTCTGGGTCGAGCACAGCTACGCGCTGGCACGCATCGACCGGCTCGACGACGCGCATGACGCCGCGCGCCAGGCGCTGCGCCTGTGCCCAGGCTACCGCACCGGCATGCTCCAGACCGCGCGCCTGTTGCAGACGCTGGGCCGGCTGGATGAGGCCCGTGCGCTGCTGGAGGAAGGCTGGCGCGCCTGCGGCTCGGCTGCCTATGCCTGGTCGCTGCATGGCCTGGCGCAAGATGCCCAGCAACACGAGCAGGCGCTGGCGCTGCTCGATCAGGTGGAGTCGGCCCTGCCGATGGCCGACAAGGGCTGGCTGCCGATGCTGGCCGCCCGCCGTGCCGACGCATTGCTGCACCTGGGCCGGGTGGACGAGGCCCGCCAGCACGCCGCACGCGTGTCCCCGACCGGTTTTTATGCCGAGCTGGCGCAGCGCCTGGCCAGCCTGCCGCCGGCAGAACTGGCCGAGGCCGCACAGCAGCGCGCCGTCATCCCCCTGGCCATGGTGGCCCAGTACTGGATGACCTGCGCCCCCGCCACACTGACGGCCCTGGCCGGCCACTGGGGCCGCCCCGCCGACCATCTGGAAGTGGCCCAGGCCATCTGCTACGACGGAACGCCCCAAGCCTCTGAGCGGGCCTGGGCCGTAGCGCAGGGCTTCTGGGTGCGTGAATGCAAACTGGATTGGCCCACCGCCTGTGCCTTGCTCCATGCCGGTGTGCCCTTTGCGCTGGCCACCCGACATGCCGGTGGCGGCCACCTGCAAGCCGTGGTGGGCCACGACACCCTGCGCCGGACCTTGCTGGTGCGGGACCCGAGCCTGGCCCTGCATGCCGAGTACGAGGCCGCCAAACTGTTTGACGCGCAGCAGGCCGGCGGCCCGCGGGCCATGGTGATGTTGCCGCCCGAGGAAGTCCATCGCTTGGACGGGCTGGTGCTACCCGAGGCACTGGAATGGGACCACGGCCACGAGCTGTTGGCCGCCCTGCAGCGCCACGACCGGCCCACCGCTGTGCAGGCCCTGGCGGCCCTGCAATCCCTGGCCCCCGAGGGCGACAACACACTGCGCGCCCAGCGCTTTCTGGCCGTTTACGACGGCGACGAGCCCCGCATCCTGGCCGCCACCGAAGCCCTGCTGGCCCGCTACCCCGAAGACCGCAGCCTGCAGCTGAGCCGCCTGAGCAGCCTGTACGAAGTGCAAGGCCAGGCCGCGGGCGACGCTTGGCTGGCTGATCTGGTCTCGCGCCCCCATCCAGACCCCGTGCTGCTGGCCCGCTGGGCCGCCCGCCTGGGGCAAGACGGCCGCCGCATGCCCCAGGCGCTAGCGCTGGTACGCCGTGCCCTGCGGCGCGACGGCCAGTGCGGCCGCGCCTGGAGCGAGCTGAGCGACCTGCTCTGGGCCCGCCACGGCTCGGCCACCGGGGCGGCCGTGGCCACCGAGCCCGCGCGCATTGCCAGCACTCTGCTGGCCACCGAGGAATGGGCCGCCACCAACTACGCCCGCGCCTGTCGGGTGTCGGGCAGGGCGGAGGACGGGCTGGCTTGGCTGCGCGAGCGCGAACGCATCTGGGGCGACCGGTCCAGTCAACCGGCCTTGACCCTGGTCGAAGAGCTGAGCGTTCTGCAGCGCGATGTCGAGGCCGAGGCCCTGCTGAAGCAGGCGCTGCAGCGCCGCCCGGCCGACATGCCGCTGCGCCTGGCCATGGCCGAGCGCGCGCTCTATGCCAACCGGTTGGACGACGCCGAGGCCCTGCTGGCCGGCTGCAGCGATGCCCACGCCCCCGCGCGCCTGCGCCTGCAAGCCATGCTGGCCGAGGCTCGCGGCCAGTTGACTCAGGCGCTGGCCTGCGCCCAAGAGGCCGCCACCCTGGCGCCCATGCACCTGCCGCATCAGCGCCTGCTGTTGCGCCTGTTGCGCCGGCAGCACGGCCATGCCCGCGCGCTTGCGCTGTGGCGCCCCAATGCCGACGCCCACCCCGCGCACGTGGGCCTGCAACAACTGCTGTACGACGCACTGCCCGACGAGCCGCAGACCGTGTGGGATCAACTGGAGCGCATGCAGGCCACGCACCCGGGCCTGCCCTGGCTGCAGCGAGAGCGTGCGACACAGGCCGCCCGCGCCGGCCGCCTGGACGAGGCCGTGACCCTGGCCGAGGCCGCCCTGGCCCTGACGCCCGAAAACACAACCGCACACGATGTGCTGGCCTATTGCGTGCAAAGGCGCGACGGCTACGAGGCAGCCCTGCCGCACCTGCGTGCCGTGCTGTGTCGCGATGTGGAGGTTGAATCGGCGCTCTATCGTCTGCTGCAAGCCCCCAACCCCGAAGCGCAACTGGCCGCCACCGACCTGGTGGCCAGCCAGATGCGCCAGCAGGTGCTGCTGGGCGACAGCCTGCTCACCTTTCAGGCTGAGGCCGGCCGCGCCTGGCCGGCGGCCCAGGTGCTGGCGTTTTTGGCGGAGCAGCGCGCCCGCTGGCCGGCCCTGTGGCAAGGCACGGTGGCCATGGCCCGCCAGCTGATGCAGATGCAGCGCCTTGAAGAGGCCCTGGCCGAGCTGGTGGCCGCTGCTGAACGCTTTCCCTTGTTGCCCCGCGTGCACTTTGAGCAGGCCGAGGCCCTGCGCCTGGCCGGGCGGATCGACGACGCCGTGCTGGTCAATGCCAAGACGCTGGCCCTGTCGCCCGCCTGGAACCGCGCCGTCCGACTGCAGATCGACCTGCTGTGCAAACATCAGCTGCGCTGGGACGACGCCGAAACCCTGCTGCAGCGCGCCCTGATGACCAGCAGCGGCTGGGCCGATGCCGACCTGATCGGCCTGCTGGCCTGGGTGCATGAGGGGCAAGACCGCTCCGCCGATGCGCTGGCCATCACGCGCCGCTCCTTGGCCCTGGATCCGTCAGTCGACTGGGTCTGGGCCCTGCTCGGCCGGTTGTGCGACCGGGCTGAAACCCCCGCCGTGTTTGACGAGGTGATTGACGAGGTGGTGGCCAGCCGCCCGGGTGATGCTGCCGCCTGGCTGGTGCGGGCCGAACGCAGCCGCGATGACCACGCCGCCCTGCAGGCTGCCGAGCAGGCCCTGGCCCTGCAGCCCCGCCTGGAGGCCGCTTGGCATGCCAGGTTTGAGAGGCTGCTGCGCCTGGGCCGGCTCGACGAACTGGCGGCCGCGCAGGGTCAGTTGCCCTGGCCCGCGCCCGCGCCGCTGGCCCTGCGCGCCTGGGGCCCGCGCGTGGCCTGGGTGCGCGGCACGCGCGACGAGGCCGTCATTGCCCAGCGCGCCCTGTGCGACGAAGCCCCGCACGACGAAACCCTGCGCGTCCGCCTGGCCGACTGGCTGGACGAGCTGGACGACCACACAGGCTACCTGGGCCAAGCCACGGCCCTGGTCGCGTCGGCCCCGCTGGAGGCCCGCTCCCACGGCTACCACGGCCATGCCCTGGTCAAGCTCAAGCGCTGGGCCGAGGCCCTGGCGCCCCTGCAGCGCGCGCTGGAGCTGGCCCCCGGCTACACCTTTGCCGCCCGGCAGTTGACCATCGCCGCCCGCGAGGGCCAAGCCCCCGACCTGGCCGAGCCCGCGCTGCAAGCCCTGTGGCTGCACCTCAACGACGTGGCCACCGCCTGCGACGGCATCGAGCTGGCCGTGGCCGCCCGCCAGCCCGACCGCGCCCAAGCCTGGCTGCAGCGCCTGTTCGACGCCGAAGGCTTTGACATCGACCGCACCCGGGCCGCTCTGCGCACCTGGCGCGAGGCCGGCTGGGCCGATCGGCTCGTCCCCCTGCAGCGAGCCCAGGTGATGCGCGGCGGCGGCCCTGTGGGCCTGGTGATTGACTGGCTGGACCGCCACGAAGCCCAGGGCTTAGGCGCCGGCACCTTCATTGGCTGTTGGCGGGTGGTGCGCCATGCGCTGGCCCTGCAGGCCGGCGCCCGCCAGCCGCATCTGCTGCTGGGCCTGATGCGCTGGCTCGGCGACCGGGAAAAGCGCTTTGCGCTGGGCTGGGTCTTGCGCCGCTGCGAGGCCAGCCTGCGCGCTGACGATCTGAGCTGGGGCGAGGCCAGTTACGCCCTGTGCCGGCTGAAGGAATACCCCGCCACCGCCCGCTGGCTGCACGACTGGCGCCAGCGCGAGCGGCCCCCGGCCTATGCCTTGGCCAACCTGGCCGGCAGCCTGGCCGTGATGCGGCGCTGGCCAGAGCTAGACGAAGTCGTTGACCACACCCTGCAGCGCCAACCCGCTCAGGAAGACATGCGCCTGTGGCAGCTGCTGGCCTGGGCCCGCCATGATGACCTGCCGGCCCTTGAAGCCGGGCTGACTCGCCTGCACGAATGGTCACCCGACCCGTGGATGAACAACGCCATCCTTGCTCTACAAGCCTATCTGGCCCTGGCGCAAGCCCGCGCCAGCGGCGGCACCATCGCCGCCCTGCTGGCCACCGTCCCCCACCGAGGCGGCCCGCCGCAGGCCCGGGCGCTGTGGCGCGAGCTGCGCCGGCGGGCGATGCTGCGGCATACGCCGTGGACGAGGTTGGCGGAGTGGTTTAGGGCGTGTTAACACATCCGGAGCCCATCGGCGACAAGCACAAAGCTGATGAAGCCAAGGAACATGATGTCAAGCTTCTCGAAGCGGGAGAAGATCCGGCGGTAACCCTTGAGCCTGCGGAACAG